>OJKO01000225.1_pt1 | contig 26225 bp, 22 predicted proteins | sample 1596541 | NCBI WGS metagenome assembly OJKO01 (sample SAMEA4350163, study PRJEB24818) | metagenome | biome: human; feature: gut; material: faeces | place: Denmark | collected 2013-09
GTGTAAAAGAATGTACCAACTACAATCCTGCCTCCGTCGGAGCGACGCTCGCTGTGTGTGGATACAGTTTTTTGTGAATGGTAAGGCGCCCAGCGAGATCTACACAGGGTAGCTCGTCGGCAGCGTCAGCTGTGTATAAGCGACAGGTGAACATGTCGGCGTCGATCTCCCCCAGCTCGGAGAGCCTGCACATGCCCGACTGCTGCCCCTCGCGCCCGATGTTGCGTACCCAGCCGCAGAGCGTGTCGGGGGCCTTCCATTCGAGCATAATCTTCGCCGCGCGTGAGAGCCTGTCGGCGCGCTTTCTGCTGCGCGGGTTGTACAAACAGATGCAGAAGTCGGCGCTCGCCACGGCGGCGAGCCTGCGCTCGATGACCTCCCATGGCGTGAGCAGGTCGGAGAGCGACACGACCGCGAAGTCGTGGGCAAGCGGGGCGCCGAGCACCGCCGACCCGCTCTGAGCCGCGGTGGCCCCGGCGATAACTTCCACGTCTACATCGGGGTAGTCCTCCGCAAGATCCAGCACGGGGCTCGCCATGCCGTACACGCCCGCGTCACCGCTGCACACGAGCGCCACGGCTTCTCCGCTCTGCGCGCGCGAAAGCGCCAGGCGGCACCGTTCGACCTCGTGCATCATCGGCGTCGCGAGATGCGCCGCGTCGGGCACGGCGGCGAGCGCGAGCTCCACGTATTTCGTGTACCCCACAACGATGTCGGCCGCCTCGAGCGCACGCCGAGCCGCAATCGTCATGCCGTCGGGGCCGCCCGGGCCGATCCCCACCACGAAGAGCTTTCCCATCACCGCTCCTTAAACGAAAGTTCGATAGTTACCTTGGAAAACGCGACAGTCACGCCGCCGTGGGCGAGCTTCGGGAAGATAAGTTTGCCCCCGTCCGCGAGCGCCGCGCGCTCGCACACGTTGTCGACCCCCACCGTCGCGCGCACGAAATCAGATGGCGAAACGCTGCCTTCGACTTGCGACAACTCATCTGCGGAATACGTCGCAAGCGGAATATTGCGCGCGTGGCAGAAGGCGAGCAGACCCTCCTCGTGCGCCTTCACGTCGATCGTCGCCGCCTCGCGGACGGCCGAAGGCGAGATACCCGCCTGCCCGCACGCGAGAAGAACCGCCTCCTCGATCGCTTCGGCGCACGCACCGCGACGGCACCCTATGCCCGCAACGATGCAGGGCACGACAAGGCGAAGCGGCTCGGGCGCAGGCGCCTGCGCCCGCACGCCCGCCGGCTTCCACGTCTCACCGGCGGGCACGACCTCGCCCGTTGTCTCCGCCGCGCGAACGGACGCACCTGCATTCGCGCCAGCAAACGGCGACACGACGATATCGGACCGAGCGCGGTCGGACGCAATGTCAACCCCCTCAGGCGGCTGTCCCGAAATCGGCATGTCGGAATAGAGCGCCACGCGCCCGCCAGAAAGCAGCCGCGCCGACACTCGCTTGATGGCCTCGGGATTCGAAACGGCGAGCCCCGCACAGCGCGCCCACGTATCCACCGCCCACACGCCGCGGACGTCGGTCGCCGTGGTGATGACGGGGATGGCCCCTGCCGCGCGTGCCACAGTTTGCGCAAGCTCGTTCGCACCGCCCAAATGCCCCGACAAAAGCGGGACGGCAAAGCGCCCCGCCTCGTCGATCACCACAACCGCGGGATCGGTTGCCTTCGAGGCGACATGCGGCGCGATCGCCCGCACGGCGATGCCCGCCGCGCCCACGAACAGAAGCGCGTCCGACGCTTCCCACGCGAGCGCCGTCCATGCGCGCAGGTCGGCCTTCCCCTCGCCGAACCCGCGCGAAACGGAAACGTCCCAGCCAAGGTCATCTTCACCTGTCTGCGCGCAATCGGAAAGCGCGCGTGCGGTGCGCTCCGCCAACGCATACCCCCTCTCAGTGAACGCTATGCAGGAAACCCTCATCTAGCGCACCACCATCGTCGAGAAGTAGCTGCCCCGATCGGGCACATCGTCGAGCGAGCGGTACAAGCGCTCGCCCGGAAGCCCACAGTCCTCTACGAGCTCGGCACCGTCGAAGGAGCCCTCCTCGTGAAGGATGCGCTTCGCGTCCGCAAGCGAGCGGCGCGCCTTCATGACCACCTTCGTCCCCGGCCAGCCGATTGCGCGGCGCACCCCGCACAGCACGCCTTTACTCATACGTCGCCCCCAATTCCCCGATAACTGCATCGGCGCCCGACGTGCGGAAAAGCTCGCGGCGCTCGGCGTCGAACACGACCGCGGCGATGTTGCATGCGCCCGCCGCGCGGCGGCGCAACCTGTCCTCGATTGCCGCAGCGAGCGAGGCGCGCGCAGCGTCCCCTACGCCGGCGGCCTCGATTACCTCGAGCGCCGCCGTGGTCGTGACCGACGACATGATCTCACGCACGGTCTTCGCGCCCGCGCCGGCCATGGCCGCATGAGCGGCCAGAATCTCCGCGCGGCAGTCGGCGGTACGCGAATGGGTGTCCATGATGCCGCCAGCGACCTTCACCAGCTTGCCGATGTGTCCCACAAGAAGGACATTGGTGAATCCCTCGCGAACGCAGCAATCAATCGCATCGCCCACAAAGTTGGAGATGAAGACCACCGGCGCACCGTTTAGGTGGAAATGCCCCGAGATGAACTGCCCGCCGTAGTTGCCGGGCGTGAGCACGACTCCGCGCCGCCCCATAGCCGCATGTTGCCGGATCTCGAGCTCGATACTGTCGCGCAAGGCAGCGAGGCTGCGCGGCTCGACGATGCCCGTCGTGCCCAGGATGGAGATGCCGTCCTTTATCCCCAGGTGCGGGTTGAAGGTCTTTTCGGCAAGGGCAACACCCTCGGGTACCGAAATCGTCACAGCAATATTTCCAGAAAAGCCGTGCGCGGCGCACACCTCGCGCACCGCCGAAGTGATCATCGCGCGCGGCGTCGCGTTGATGGCGGCCGCCCCCACCGGCTGCTCGAGCCCGGGCAACGTCACGCGCCCCACGCCCACGCCGCCATCGACGGAAACTTCCGATTCGCGCGCGGGCACGTCCTTGCCGCCCGCAGCACCCGTGCCCGACCCCGCATGTTCCACGCGCGCGTACACGAGCACGCCGTCGGTCACATCGGCATCGTCGCCTGCGTCCTTTCGCACGGCGCACTGGGCGCACCCCTCGCCGATGCATGCGTCGACCACGTTCGCCTCGACGGGCAGCCCACCGGGGGTGACGATCGAAACGAGGCCGACGGGCTTTCGTGACAAGAGCATCTCGCAGGCCGCCTTCGCCGCGAGCGCGGCGCAGCTCCCCGTGGTGTAACCGCAGCGCAGGCGGGTCGTCCCGGTATATATATAGTGCTCGAAGGCCACGCTAGCTGCTCGCCTTCCGATATCCCGTGGCAAAAGAAGGGTCGTAAAGCTTGCTGCGCTCGTACGACTCCGCTTGCGCGCCGTTGTGCGCAAGCCCGCCGCGAGCTCCGAGCACGCGGCCAACCACCACGAGCGCCGTGCGGTCGATGCCCTCTCGCGCGCCCGCATCGGCGAGCGTGCCCACTGTGCATCGCACCACGCGCTCCTCAGGCCAGGTCGCCTTGTACACGAGCGCCGCCGGCTCGTCGGAGCTGCGGCCCGCGGCCAAAAGCTCGGCGGAAAGCTCGGCGAGCATACCCGAGCTCAGGAAGATGACCATAGTCGAGCCACTTTCCGCCATGGTGCGCATGCCCTCGCCCGCGGGCATGGGGGTACGTCCGGAAAGCCGCGTGATCACGACCGACTGGCTGATTCCCGGCAGCGTGTATTCCTGGCGAAGCGCCGCCGCGGCACCGCAAAAGCTCGACACGCCGGGCACCACCTCGTAGTCCACGCCGCGCGCGTCGAGCGCGTCCATCTGCTCCTGGATGGCGCCGTACAGGCACGGGTCACCCGTGTGCAGGCGCACCACTTCCTCGCCCCGCGCATCTGCCGGGCACATCACGTCGAGCACTTCCTCCAAGGTCATGTGCGCGCTGTCGTAGACGATGCAGGATTCCTTGCACTCAGCGAGCAGCTCAGGGTTCACAAGGCTTCCCGCCCAAACGACCACGTCGGCTGCGCGCAGAAGGCGCGCCCCGCGCAGCGTGATAAGGTCGGCGGCGCCCGAGCCTGCGCCAACGATATGAATCATCCGAGCCTTCCCTTCCCGTTTCTCATCGCAACCGTTTACGCCGCCATTCGCGCAGCGGGCAAAACACGGCGCCTGCGGCGGCAATCGGCGCAAATACGCAGGCAGGAGGCGCAATGCCGCCCGCCCTGGCTTTGACACGTTCACAAGTGCCCACTATCATAGTAAAAGATTCGGCAACGAGCATATGACAATCGGATAAAAGGAAATGACCGGCGCGGCGCCCGCACAGCCCGCGCTGGCTTGCGGAGGGAACCAGGTGGGAATCCTGGGCAAGGGACATTACTGTATAGGACGCGCGGGCGAACCGCCTCGCGCCCCAAGCCAGACTGCTTCGCCTTTTCCTCACGGCATCGCCGTGGCGTTAGCTCCTTGTGAACCCCGAGGGGTGCGCTTTTCTTTCGCTTGTGCCGACAAGCAACTGTCGCCGGGGGACCGGCAAACCGAGGAAAGGAAAAACCATGTCCGACCAGATGTCACGCCGCGGCTTCATGGGCGCCGCAGCAACCGGAGCCGTCGCGCTCGCCGGAGTCGCGCTCGCGGGCTGCTCCAGCACCTCCGCGAGTTCCGAGAAATCGAGTGAAAAGGAGAAGGCCGTGAAGCCGGTCATCCTCGTCACGAGCTTCGGCACGAGCTACAACGACTCGCGCCACATTACCATCGGCGCCATCGAAGACGCTATCCGCGAGAAGTACTGGCAGGACTACGACATCCGCCGCGCCTTCACCGCGCAGATCATCATCGACAAGCTGAAGAAGCGCGACGGCATCACGATCGACAACATGACCGAGGCGCTCGACCGCTGCGTGGAAGACGGCGTGAAGGAAATCGTCGTGCAGCCGACGCATCTCATGGGTGGCCTGGAATACACCGACGTGAAAGACGAGCTCGACAAGTACGCCGACAAGTTCGACAAAATCTCGCTCGGCGACCCGCTGCTCACCTCCGACGACGACTACAAGAAGGTGGCCGCAGCCATTAAGGAGAACATGGCGTCCTTCGACGACGGCAAGACGGCGCTGTGCCTCATGGGTCACGGCACCGAAGCCGATTCCAACGCCGACTATGCCAAGATGCAGGAAGTGTTTAAGAACGAGGGCTTGACGCAGTTCTTCGTCGGCACCGTCGAGGCTGAACCGACCTGCGAGGATGTTATCGCCGCCGCGAGCGCCGCAGGCTACAAGAAGGCCGTGCTCGCGCCGTTCATGGTGGTCGCGGGCGACCACGCGAACAACGACATGGCAGACGAGACCGACCCCGACAGCTGGGCTGCGAAGTTCGTGGCCGCCGGCTTCGAAGTGACGTGCCTGCTCCAGGGTCTGGGACAGAACGTCGCGGTCGACGACATCTACGTCTCGCACGTGGACGACGCCATCGCCAAGCTGTAAACTCGCCGCGCACGGGGGCGCCGGTCGCGTCCCCGTGCAACGGGCATGCGCCTTCCCCGACCGACGGCGCATGCCCGTTGCATTCGCATCCCGCCCGCCCACCGCACGGCGCAGGCGGTCGAAGCGATTGAAAGGAACCTCCTCCATGTTGAAGAAAACCCTCGCCTTCGCCCTGTCAGCGGCGCTTTTCGCGTTCTCGCTCGCCGGCTGCGCCGGAAATTCAAGCGACAGCGCAAAGGCAAGCGATGCCGATTCCCAGGAAAAAACTGAACAGGTGGCCGATGCGCCCGAGGGCGCAAGCGCTGCCCCCATCACCGCCGACAAGGTGGCCGACGGCACCTATCCGATCACCGTAGATTCCAGCTCGAGCATGTTCAGGATTGTGGACGCCCAGCTCATCGTGGAAAACGGCTCCATGCACTGCGTGATGACGCTTTCCGGCACGGGCTACGGCAAGCTCTTCATGGGCACGGGCGACGAGGCTGCCGCCGCAAGCGAGGCCGACTTCATCCCCTATGTGGAAAACGCGGAAGGCAAGTACACCTACGACGTGCCCGTTGAAGCGCTCGACGAGGACACCGCCTGCGCCGCGTGGAGTATTAGAAAAGAGCAGTGGTACGACCGCACGCTCGTGTTCGAATCCGCCGGCGTCGATCTGCGCGCTGACGCACTGAAGTAACGCCATGCGGTCGATTCTTCCCAAGGGGGAAAGCAGGAAGCGTCGCAGCATCGCGGTGCGCGCGATCGCCTGCGTTCTCGTCGCCCTGCTCGCGCTTCCCTTCGCGGGGTGCAGTGCGAGCCCGAACGCGACCGGTGGCACGGCAGGCTCTCAGGAATACACTGTGAGCGTCTCGCTCTCCGGCGGGTCAGGGCGCGCAAGCATCGCCTCACCCACCACAATTGTGAAGGATGGCGACACCTACACCGCGACCATCACCTGGTCGAGTTCGAACTACGACAAAATGACCGTCAACGGCGTGGACTACGCGCCCGTAAACGACGGCGGCAACTCCACGTTCGAGATACCCGTCACGCTCGACGAGGACATCGCCGTGTCGGCCGAGACCGTCGCCATGTCGACGCCGCACACCATCGACTACACGCTCCACTTCGATTCATCCACTATGAAGGAGAAATCGGGCGACGAAGCAAGCGGCGGCTTCCCTGCGGGAACGGCTTCAAACGCCGCGGCCGACTTCCACAACGCCGATTTGGGCTGCGGCTGGGAGCCGACGGGGACGCTTCAGCTAGAATACGCCAAGCACTTCACTGTCGACGAGTTCGAAGGCGGCTTGCGGCTTATCTGCGTTTCGAACGGGGAGCGCTTCCTCGTGGTGCCGCAGGATGCGAAGGTACCTGATGGGTTGAGCTCCGACATCGCGGTCATAAGGCGCCCCGCCGACAAGGTGTACCTCGTGTCGTCGGCGACGATGTGCCTGGTCGACGCGCTCGATGCGAACGACAATATCCTCATGTCGGGCACGAAGGCCGACGATTGCTCGGTCGGGGGCTTCAAAAGCGCGCTCGAAAGTGGGGCGATCGCCTACGGCGGCAAGTACAGCGCGCCCGACTACGAGCGAATATCGGCCTCGGGCTGCACGCTCGCCATCGAGAACACCATGATCAACCACACGCCCGATGTGAAGAAAAAGCTGCAGAAGCTCGGACTCGTCGTGCTCACCGAACAGTCGTCGAGCGAGCCCGAAGCACTCGGGCGCGTCGAGTGGATTAAGCTTTTCGGCGTCCTGTTCGACAAGGAAGACGAGGCCGCGCACCTGTTCAACGAGCAGAAGGCCCGCGTCGAGCAAACGTCGGGGCTCGCGTCGTCAGGTAAAACCGTGGCGTATTTCTACATTAACTCGAACGGGGCCGCCGTCACGCGGCGGGCGGGCGACTACGTGGCGCAGATGATCGAGCTTGCAGGCGGCAACTACGCGCTCGATGACGCGCAGACGGCGTCGACGTCAGGTTCGTCAGTAACGCTCGAAATGGAGCGCTTCTACGCGACGGCGAAGGATGCCGACATCATCGTCTACAACGGCACCATCGACGAATCGGTTGCCACCTTGAACGACTTCGTAGGCAAAAACGCGCTATTGTTGCAGTTCAAAGCCGTGAAGAACGGCAACGTCTGGGTCACAAGCGCCGACATGTACCAGCAGATGACTTCTACCGCCGACATTATCGACGAGCTGCACGGGGCGTTCACCGGCGATGACGCGAGCGACTTCCATTATCTGAGGAAGCTTGGCTAGCGTCATGAGAAGCCGGTTTTCCATGACATACGACGAATCGGGGCGCGCCGCGCGGTGTCGCGTCGTGACGGCGCTGCTCGCTGTTGTCCTCATCGTGCTCGTCGGGGCCAACCTGTGCATCGGGAGCGTGCTCGTGCCCGCAGACCACATCCCCGGCATCCTTTCGGGCGGCGCGGCCAATTCCATGGAAAGCCAAGTCATCTGGGAGATTCGCCTGCCGCGCGTGCTTTCAGCCGTGCTTCTCGGCGGGGCACTTTCGCTCTCCGGGTTCCTGCTGCAGACGTTTTTCAACAACCCCATCGCCGACCCGTTCATCTTGGGCGTCTCCTCGGGCGCAAAGTTCGTCGTCGCGCTTACGATGATCGTGCTTCTGGGCGCGAACCAGGCCATGTCCTCGCCGGCCATGGTGGCCGCAGCGTTTCTGGGATCGCTTATCACCATCGGCTTCGTGCTCCTCATCGCACGGCGCATAAGTTCCATGGCCATGCTCATCGTGGCGGGCGTCATGGTGGGATACATCTGCTCGGCGGCGACGAACTTTCTCATCGCCTTCGCCGACGACCAGTCCATCGTGAACCTGCACAACTGGTCTTTGGGTAGCTTCTCGGGTTCGAGCTGGGACGACATCGCGGTCATCGCGGTCGTGGTGATCACCGTGAGCGCATGCGTATTCGCGATATCGAAGCCCCTTTCCGCCTTCCAGCTGGGAGAAGCCTACGCGAAAAGCGTCGGCGTGAACGTCGCACGCTTCCGCGTGGTGCTCGTCCTTCTAGCGAGCATGCTCTCCGCCTGCGTGACCGCGTTCGCTGGTCCGGTGTCGTTCGTAGGCATCGCGGTTCCGCATCTCGTAAAGTCGGCGCTGAAGTCGTCGAAGCCCATCCGCGTGATTCCTGCGTGCTTCTTGGGAGGCGCCATCTTCTGCGCGGGTTGCGATTTGATCGCGCGCACGCTGTTCTCTCCCGTCGAGCTTTCCATCAGCGCCGTCACCGCCATCTTCGGCGCGCCGGTGGTTATCGCGCTCATGCTGAAGAAGCGGGTGAGGTAGATGGGGGAATTCGTGCCGCGGCCCAAAACGCTCGGAGGGGACATTCCATGCTTGGCCAGTCCTGAGCTCGCACGAAAGCGCCAGAAGTCACTTTCGGCTCGTGCGGAACTGCGCGCGGAACGCCTCCTTCGAGCGGAGTCGAACCTCGAAACCCCGGTCGAAACGCAGGCTGACGGAGCGCCGCTTTTCCGCATAAGAGACCTGTCGGCGGGCTACGACAAGAAGGTCGTAGTCGAAGGCGTCGATCTGGAGGTTCGCGCGGGCGACGTCGTGGCACTCATCGGGCCGAACGGCTCGGGCAAGTCGACCATCTTGAAAACCATCACACGCCATCTGGCACCGCTTGCCGGCGCGGTCGAGCTCGACGGGCGGGAGATTTCCCGATGGAAGACGGCGGAGTTCGCAAGGAACCTTGCCGTTATGCTGACAGATCGCCCCCGGACCGAGCTCCTCACCTGCCGCGATATCGTAGAGGCGGGAAGGCATCCCTACACCGGGCGAATGGGCACACTCACGCCCGACGACCATAATCGGGTCGACGAGGCCATGAAAACCGCACATGTGGAAGAGCTCGCCGAGCGCGACATCATGCAGATAAGCGACGGGCAACGCCAGCGCGTCATGCTCGCACGCGCCATCGCGCAGGATCCGCGTGTGCTCGTGCTCGACGAGCCCACGTCGTATCTCGATATCCGCTACCAGATCGACCTGCTGCGAATACTTCGCCACCTTGCGAAATCGCGGAATGTGGCTGTCATCATGTCCATCCACGAACTCGAGCTCGCGCAGAAAAGCGCCGACAAGGTGATTTGCGTGAAGGACGGCCGGGTCTTCCGCACCGGCGCACCCGAGGACATATTCACGCGCGAGACGATTGGCGAGCTCTACGGCCTTAAACATGGCACCTTCAACGAGCGCTTCGGCAGCTTGGAAATTGGGCGCCCGCACAGCGATGCGCACACGTTCGTCATCGCCGGCGCAGGTACGGGATCGGCTGTGTTTCGCCAGCTCATCCGGCAGGGCAAGGCGTTCTACGCGGGCGTTCTGCACGAAGGGGACATCGACTGCGAGCTCGCGCGCGACCTGGCGACGGAATGCGTGGCCGAGCGCGCCTTCGAGCCGATCGGGGATAAAACCATAGCCCGCGCCAAAGAGCTCCTCGTCCACTGCGCGCGCCTTATCGTGTGCCCCGCCGCCTTCGGCACCATAAACGCCCGCAACGCAGAGCTCGTCGAGTTCGCACGATCGCATGGTATCGAGGTCATGCGAGCGTGCGAAGGCGCATCGGAGGATTCCAATGGATACGCCTAGGCGCGGCCCAAGAAATCGTCCGCATCCCCATCTGACACTATTTCACCGCAACTTAGAAGGTGTCGGCGTATAACGCTTCACCCCAAATCAAATTGATTCGTTGAATAGACACATTGCAAATCTTTATACTTCGTTTAATCCACAAGTGTGTATTATCACACACAAGGCGCACGTGAAAGGATATGCCCATGTCGCTTACACAGTCAGCAGAGCGTGCAGCGCTCAACAAGCTCATCGATTATCTCGACGACAACCCGCAAGAAAACATCGACAAAATCATGGACCTCGTGAACAAGCTGGTCCCCAATCGCGTATTTCCTGTACAGCGAGAGGCATTCACCAATGTCATCAAGAGCCGCGGCAATTGGTATGACCTAATCATGCGTGTATTCAGCCTCAATCCCCAGATGCGAACCAAACTGCTTAAGGCCCTCATTGTCGACGCTAACCTGCTTGCTTGGCCAGTGCAGGAAAAAAACCGCGAAAAGTACCAGTGCAATATTCCGTGGGCCATCCTGCTCGATCCCACGAGCGCCTGCAACCTGCATTGCACGGGCTGCTGGGCCGCCGAGTATGGCTACAAGCAGAATCTCTCGTTCGAAGACATCGACTCTATTGTTACGCAGGGCAAAGCTCTGGGTACCCACATCTACATCTACACTGGTGGCGAGCCATTGGTGCGCAAGCGGGACCTCATCCGGATTTGCGAGAAGCACCAGGACTGCGCATTCCTGTGCTTTACCAACTCCACGCTGATCGACGAGGCCTTCTGCGACGACATGATTCGCGTAGGTAATTTTGTCCCCGCCATCAGCGCCGAGGGCAATGAGCACACCACCGACGCCCGTCGCGGCGAAGGTACCTACGCAAAGATCGAGCACGCAATGAAACTCCTGCGCGAGCGCGACTTGCCATTTGGTATCTCCACCTGTTGGACCAGCGCCAATGCCGATACGGTTGCTACCGAGGAGAACATGGACTGGATGATCGGCGAGGGAGCACTCTTCTGCTGGTACTTCCACTTTATGCCGGTTGGCCGCAATGCAACCCCCGAGCTCATGCCCACGCCCGAGCAGCGCGAGCACATGTATCACTTTATCCGCGAAATGCGTGAGAAGAAGCCGCTGTTTACGCTCGACTTCCAAAACGATGGCGAGTTTGTAGGCGGATGTATCGCCGGAGGTCGCCGCTACCTGCACATCAACGCCGCCGGAGACGTGGAGCCGTGCGTGTTCATCCACTACTCAAACGCCAACATCCACGATGTGAGCTTACTCGACGCGCTGCGCTCTCCCCTCTTTATGAAGTACTACGAAAACATGCCGTTCAACGACAACTACCTCAAACCATGCCCCATGCTCGAGAATCCCGACGTGCTGCCCAAAATGGTCGCCGAGAGTGGCGCAATGAGCACCGATCTTATCGAGAAGGAGTCACCCGAGCAGCTGCGCGAAAAGACCCAGGCTGCCGCCGAGGCATGGTCACCTGTCGCCGACCGCATCTGGAACGACTCCGACGATCCGCTATACGCCAAGCGTCACGAGGATAAGTCGCAGGGTATGGCCGATAGCGACATGCACAAGTTCGAAAAACAGGGCCGCACACTCAAAAACGGCGATTAATGCCGCCCTACACGACAAACGCTCAGAAATGAAGCGGAGCAGTCTCGAGGCTCATCTTCGAGGCTGCTCCGCCTTACCATCAAAACAGTTTTACTAAGTTGCGGTGAAATAGCGACTAGATCGGCCTTCCAATAACCAAAACAATCCCTATTCCACCGCAACTTCTTTAAGTTGTTGAATTATCGATGCTATTCGAAGCGAGATTCCAGGCTCGACAGGCCGTTGAGTGTGAGGTCATTGGCAACCTCCGAGACGCGCTCGATAGGAACCGAGCCATCAGACAATGCCCACGTGCGATAGATACCGATAATACCCGACAGCAAAAACGCCAGATAGTAGTCGAACATCTCGTCCTTGAGACCTTGGGGCAGCAGATCGCGCTCGGCAATCTCGTGCTCGAGCGGTGCACGAAGACGAGCCATAAAATCATCGAGCGGTATGTTCTCGATCAGCTGACGATTGAGCACGAGGTTGTTGCACAGCGCCTCGTTAACGGTTTTAAAGAAGGTCGCCGCCGCGCCAAGGGCGCGCTCGTTGGTGTCGCCGTCCATGGAAGCAAGCGTTTTCTCGACCGAGTCGACAATCATCTCCACAACATCGACGGCAATGGCATCGAGCAGGCCGTCAACCGTACCAAAGTGAACGTAAAAAGTCTTGCGGTCGACATTGGCCTCGCGCGCGATGGCACTCACCGTAATGTCTGCCAACGGCTTTTCCATGAGCAGGCGCTCGAAAGCAGAAAGGATGGCATTGCGGCTGCGAACGATGCGGCGGTCAAGACGCGGTTTGCTGGTTGCCATGGGCGTGTCCCTTCGATATGCGAGCATTCATCAACAGATGAGAGATAATCTACGTAAGAGGATTATCCCCCATACAGCACAAATATGCCCCGCATCATGAAGAACGCACGACTGTCCTACTGCGACTTAGGGTGCTTCTTCTTATTGAGTACCGACGGAGATACGCGAATACCATCGCCTGTCTGGCGCACATAGGCTTTATGAGCCGGCTTAGCGGTCCCAGAAGCCTTCTGAGCCTACTTCTTGGGATCAACAGTAACAGCATTCGCGGGATGCGGCTTAGTGGGCGCAGAGGGCGTCTGAGGCGTACGACCGAGCTTGCGCATCACGCGATCCCAGCGCGCATGGATGCTCTCGTTGTGGGCACTCTTAAGGCCCAGCAGGGGCGCAGCCAAAATGGTCGGCGCAATAAACGTAATGAGGCGCCACAGCAGATAGCCGGCGGTCGAAGCCGACCCAAAGAAATGACCCAAGAACAATGCAAAGCCGCCCTCAGCGCCACCAGTTCCACCGGGCAGAGGGACCGCAGAGCTCAACAGCTGGACAAAGGCGCTCGCGGCCATGACCGAGAAAAAGTCGACCTCGTGGTGGCCAAAGGCAAGCATCAGGAAATACGGCACGAGGTAGAAAAACGCGAGCTGCAGCATAGTGATGACCACCGTGAGCAGCATGGACGAAAAGTGGCCAGCCGAAAGCTTGAACTTTTCGGAGAACGAGTAGATCTCGCCATCGACAAACGTGCGCCATCCCTCGATCTTAGTGGACGAGACGCCTATGCGCTCGAGCCAATTAATGATGCAATGGGCGACGCGCGTGACGGTCTTAGGCATGAGCGCGACGGCGAAGATTCCCAGCAAAATGCAGCAGTGTCCGCCAAAGCTAAAGACGCACAGCAGCGTCATGTCACCATAGCGCTCGGCAAAAAACGGCATGCGAGCAAGCAGTAGGATAGCGCCCCAGGCAACGAGGCCAAACTGGTACACGATAAAGCGTGTGAACTGCGTGGCTCCGGCCTCGCCGACATTTTGGCCCGCTTTGGTCAGGCGGTAGATCTGGGCGGGAGTCGAGCCCATCATCATGGGCGTCAGGTTGCCAAAGAAGATGCCGCTCGCCTCGACCGAAATCAGGTCGCGGATGCCGACGGGTGAATTAGGATCGAGCCAAACGGCAATCGCGTACGCCACGATGCCAAAGAAGAGGTACAAGAACATGCAGAAGCATGCAGCAATGAGCCATGGCGCCTGGACGCTCGACATAGCGGCCCAGAACTGCCCCATCTGCCCGGTTACCACCAGATAGACGATATAACCCACCAGCACGACACCGATAAAGATGGCGCCGCGGCGTGCGCTCTTATTGTCATCTCCGCCCGAGGCCTCAACCTCGACCTGGGGCTTAGACGTATGCTGAGAGGACTCCGTCATGAGACTCCTTCTAACAGTCAAAATATCTTGGATATTGTACCCGCAAGGACCATAAGCAGAACGCAAAGCTCTGGTTCAAACGGGAATTGCAGACGGTTGTTTGATAATAAAAAACCCGGACTTCCATGGGAAGTCCGGGTATCAGATGCGTGGTAGCCCGTACCAGATTCGAACTGGTGATCTCCGCCTTGAGAGGGCGGCGTCCTAAACCGCTAGACGAACGGGCCATAGAACTCAGCAGAAAAGAAGTGGTAGCCCGTACCAGATTCGAACTGGTGATCTCCGCCTTGAGAGGGCGGCGTCCTAAACCGCTAGACGAACGGGCCACATGACATCTGCACTGCCGTGCTGCGAGGAAATATATTACGGGACAAAAAACGTCAGCGCAAGAAGAAATTTCAAATTGCCGAAAAATTGTCGGCAGGTTATGGAACACGCAGGTAAACTAGGTAGCTAATTCAAGTTGAGATGGACCAAAAGAGCTTCGCGATCGTTGGGAATGTTGTCTTCGATCACGGCGTCGAGGGCGGAGTTGAGAAGCTGCCCCAGTTCCGGCCCGGGCTTGACTCCGGCACGGATCAGGTCGCCGCCGTTGATGGAGAGCATCTTGAGCGTATAGGGCTCCCCTGTCTTCAGCAGCTCGTGCGCCATCGCGCGCATCTCCTCAATCGTCTCAACGTAATAGAAGCACGACGGGGCCTTGCCGAGCGTGTCGGCACGCTTAAGATCCATGAGCTCGTCCATCAAACGCGGCGTGTCGACGCCCTCGCCCGAAAGCGCGCGCATCATATTGAGCAGGCAGGAGCGCTCGGGGCGCAGCGGCTTGTCGTGATATTTGATGAGCAGGCACACGTCGCGCACCAGGTCATGCGAGAGCGCCAGGCGATCCATAATGACGCGCGCTTTCTTGGCGCCGAGCTCGGGATGACCGTAGAAGTGTCCGCTACCGGCGTGATCGACCGTGAAACACTCGGGCTTGGACACATCGTGCAAAAACGCCGCCCACATAAGGCTCGACGAGGGCGCGACGCCGTCACACAGCGCGAGCTCCCCCGCCACCGTAAGCACACGGGCGATATGCTCGTAGACGTTAAACGCATGATAGACACTGCGCTGATCAAACCCGCGACCCGCTGCCAACTCGGGCACGGCGGCGCAGATGAGCTCGGGGTAGCGCAGCATCGCGTCTCCCCCATGACCGGTCGAAAGAATGCCCTCGAGCTCAATACCCACACGCTCGCGCGCCACGGCGTCGAGCAGCGGCGCGCACTCGGCAAGCGCTCGCTTAGTCTCGGGCTCAATCATAAAGTCCAGGCGGCAGGCAAAGCGCACCGCACGCAACATGCGCAGGGCGTCCTCGTTAAAGCGACGCTTGGGATCGCCGACAGCGCGAATCAGCTTGCGCTCCAAGTCACCCTGGCCGTCGTAGCGGTCGACAAGCCCGCGCTCGGGATGCCAGGCCATGGCGTTGACGGTAAAGTCGCGGCGCGCCAGATCGTCCTCGAGCGAGGCGGCGCGCTCGACGCTCTGAGGATGGCGCCCATCGGTATAGAAGCCATCCAGACGGAACGTGGTGACCTCGATACGCTCGCCATCGGAAATAGCCGTGATTCCGCCAAATTTAATGCCCGACTCCACAACCACGATGCCGGCGGCCTCGAGCGCCGCCTTGGACTCCTGCCACAGGCCGCTACAGCACATATCAACATCGTGGCTGGGGCACCCCATCAGGGCGTCGCGCACCCAACCGCCCACGTACCAAGCCTCAAGACCAGCCGCCTCAAGCGCGCGCAGGACGCGTAGGGACGCATCGGACGGTTGCGTACCGTTGAGCGAAACATTGCACATGCCTATGGCCTCCTGCACTTGTGAGCGTTAATCGATGGTTCTCAAGAAGTCTAACAAGAAACGAGAAAGCGCGCACACGCAATCGCGTCGTTGATTAGATAAAACGAGACAGCAGACACCACATATGTTCAGCGCGCAAAAAACACCCGCCTTGGTAATCCAAAGCGGGTGTTCGGCAACGATGTATCGATGCGGTTAGCAGACCTGGCGAACCTCGATGTGCTTCTTATATTCGTCCACCTTGGCAAAATCGCCCAAACCGGGGCACTCGACCACGTTGGCGCCGGTGGCCATCGACAGGCGCAGGGCGTCCTCGACGCGCTCGGGGGCGTCATGCCACACGGACAGGAAGGCAGCGAGCGAGGAATCGCCGGCACACACCGTCGACAGCAGCTTGACGTCGAAGGTGCGGTTAGCAAACCAGATGTGCTTGCCGTTGGAGAAGTACGCACCGGCGCCGCCGAGGGTCAGCAGCACGTTCTTGGCGCCCTTGGCATGAAGCTCAGCCATAGCGCCCTTGACGGACTCATCGTCGCCACCGCTCACCTTAATGCCAAAGATATCGAGCAACTCGTCGTCATTGGGCTTGATCAGCAGCGGCTCCATGGCAATGAGATCTGCCAGCTGATGGCTCGAAATGTCGAGAACGAACTCGGCACCCTTGGCCTTGACGCGGCGCAGAACCTCGGCCAGGAAGCCCTCGGAAGTGTTGGGAGGCAGCGAGCCGCTGATGACCAGGCAGGTCATGTCATCAAGCGAATCGATAAGCTCAAACATCTCCTGCTCGTTGGCCTCGTTAATGGCGGCACCGGCGTTGACCATGTTGTACTCGGTGTCGGGTCCGGCATTGAGGAACACGTTGACGCGCGTGATGCCGTCGGTCCAAACGGGCTTGACGGGCACGCCCAGGGCCTCGGCGCCCTTAACGATAAACTCGCCCGAGAAGCCAGCGAAGAAGCCCAGAATCGTGGTGTCGACACCGTAGTGATCGAGAGTGAACGAGACGTTAAGACCCTTGCCGTTGGGCGTGTAGACCGCGTTGCGGGTACGCGTGACAGTGTTGGCAGCAAGGCCGTCGCAGGCGATGTTGTAGTCAATGGCGGGATTTGCAGTGAGCGTGTAAATCATGAATGTTCCTTTCACGAAGCAACGTGTTAATGAAAGTATATTCCACCCAACGGTAAAAGGCTAGGACAACTCGGTGAACGGTGTGGAAGCGATGAAGTACGGCAGAGCATCTCTCTCCAATAACGGAACAAAAAAGGCGCCCCAGCCGAAACCGGGGCGCCGCATGCGCACGAATATGTCGCGTTTCGATTACTGACGATCGAGCTTGCGGACAGCAACGCGCTTGCTGTACTCGTCGACGTGACCAAAGTCGCCAATGCCGACGGACTCGGCAACGTTGGCGCCGGTGGCCATAGCGAGCTTCATGGCCTCCTCGACGTTGTCGCGATCCCTGTACCACTTGTGCAGGAACGCAGCGAGGGTGCAGTCGCCGGCGCAGACGGAAGAAACCAGCTTGATGTTGAACTCACGCTTGGCGTACCAGATGTCCTCGCCGTTGGAGAAGTAAGCGTCGCCGCGGCTACCACGGGTGAGCAGCACGTTCTGAACGCCAGCGTCGTGAGCCATCTTCATGGCAACGCGAACCTCGTCGTCGGTGTCGACCGGCACGCCGAAGATGGCCTTCATCTCGTGATGGTTCGGCTTGATGAGCAGCGGCTTCTTGTGAGCGAGCTCCTTGAGCTTGTCGGAGGACAGGTCCAGGACGACGTCGGCGCCACGAGCCTGAGCGTGCTCCATGACCTGAGCCAGGAAGTCAGGCGTAGCTTTGGGAGGCACGGAGCCGGAAACGATCAGGCACTCGAGATCGCCCGCGGTGTCCAGGATGTTGTAGAGCTCCTCCTGGTGCTGCGGCGTGATCGGAGCACCCGGGTTCAGGATGCCGTACTCGTGCTGGCCATCGTTGACGTAGGTGTTAATGCGCGTGATACCGTCGGTCCAGACCGGGCGGCAGAGGCAACCCAGGTTCATGACCTCCTCGACGATGAACTTGCCCGTGAAGCCAGCGAAGAAGCCGAGCGCGACGGTGTCGACGCCCATCTTCTTAAAGGCGAAGGACACGTCGAGGCCCTTGCCGTTAGCCGTGTAGCTGGCCGAGCCGGTGCGGACGTTCTCGTCGGGCTCGAGCGGAGAGCTCGAAACCGTCATGTCGACAGCCGGGTTAGCGGTTAGCGTGTAGAACATTTACAGTACCCCCTGTATATGTGAGGGCCGCGTGGCCGGCCCATTCCAACCACGCGGTTACCTCTGATACCAAATTAGCGAGCTGCGGACTCGAGCAGTGCCTTGACCTCGGCGGCGGTGTTGCAGGCGAGCGCCTTCTCGGCGAGCTCGTCGCACTCGGCCTTGGTCCACTGGCTGATGGTCTTGCGGGCGCGCAGGATCGACGGAGCGCTCATCGAGAACTCCTCCAGGCCCCAGCTGATCAGCAGCGGCTCGAGCAGCGGATCGGCAGCGGCCTCGCCGCACATACCGACCATGATACCGGCCTTAACGCCGCTCTCGATGATGTTCTTGAGCGAGCGGAGCACGGCGGGATAGTACACCTGGTACAGGTTGGAGATGGTGTCGTTGCCACGGTCGGCGCACATGGTGTAGCCGATCAGGTCGTTGGTGCCGATGGAGAAGAAGTCGGCGACCTCGGCCAGACGGTCTGCGAGCAGCGAAGCGGCGGGCGTCTCGACCATGATGCCGACCTCGATGTTCTCGTTGAACTTGCGACCCTCTTCGGTCAGCTCGGCCTTGCACTGCTCAACGAGCTCCTTGACAGCCAAGACCTCCTCGACACAGGTGACGAGCGGGATCATGATCTTGACGTCACCGAAGGCGCTAGCGCGCAACAGAGCGCGGAGCTGGACCTTGTACTGGTCGGGATTAGCCAGGCAGTAACGCACGGCGCGGAAGCCCATGAAGGGGTTATCTTCCTTGACCATGTGCAGATACGGAATCTCCTTGTCGCCACCCACATCGAGCGTGCGGATGATGACCGGAGCACCCTTGAGCGCGCTGGCGACCTTACGGTAGGCGTTGAACTGCTCCTCCTCGGAAGGAAGCTCAGCAGAATCCATGAACAGGAACTCGGAGCGGAACAGACCGATGGCCTCGGCGTCGTGATCGAGCGCGTTGGGCACGTCATCGGGGTTACCGATGTTGCAGGCGATGATCTTCTTGATGCCATCGGCAGTCACGGACGGCTTGCCACGGAAGGCCTCGAGGGCTGCCTTCTCGGCAGCGAAGGCCTCGGCCTTGGCGGTGTAGGCAGCGAGCGTCTCCTCGTCGGGATCGGCCTCAACGATACCCTTGCCACCGTCGACGACAACGGTCATACCGTTGCGCAGCGCGGTGCAGCTGTTGGAAACCGAAAGGACAGCCGGGATCTCGAGGGCGCGCGCAATAATCGCGGAGTGCGACGTGCGGCCACCGGTCTCGGTGACGATACCGGCAACGTGGGCCTTATCGATCGTGGCGGTCATGGACGGCGTGAGGTCGTGCACGACAACGACAGTGTTTTCGGGCAGGACGGAGAGGTCGACGACCTCCTTGCCCAGCAGCTCGGCCAGAATACCGGTGCGGATGTCAGCGATGTCGGCCGCGCGCAGACGGAACATCTCGTCGTCCATAGACAGGAACATGTTCTCGAACATGGTCGAGGTGTCCATGAGCGCCTGCTCGGCGCAGGTACCGCCGTCAATGGCGGCGTTGATGGCGTCGGTCATGCCCGGGTCCTGAGCCAGGACAATGTGTCCGCTCATGATCTCGGCCTCGGCCTCGCCCACCGTCTCCTTCATGTGGTCGGCCTGAGCCTGGGTCTTCTCGCAGAAGACCGAAAGAGCGGACTGATAGCGCTCCTTCTCTGCTGCCGAATCAGCAACCTCGTGCGGCTCAAACGTCAAGTCGGGATCGACGGCGACCATGACGGTGCCGATACCGATGCCCTCGGAAGCGTTGACTCCCTGATACATTCCCATTCCTCTCTCCGTGTCATGTGATAAAGCGTTTTGCCATATCCATGACAAAAGAGCGCAGCTACCTTACAACAGGTCACTGCGCCCCCAAATATGAACTTAGTTGTTCAACATGCGACCCGTTTGAGTTCTACTCGCCAAGACCGCTCTTGATGAGCTCGATGGCAGCAGCCAGAGCCTCGGCCTCGTCAGCGCCGTCGCACTTGACCTCGACCTCGGTGCCGCAGGGGATACCAGCAGCCATGAGAGCCATCGGGGACTTGCCGTTGACCTCCTTCTCGGGGGTAACGACCGTCACGTCACAGGCATACTTGCCCATGGTGGAGGCGAACAGACCAGCCGGACGCATGTGCAGACCCTGAGGATTAACGAGGGTAGCCTTCTCAGAAACCATAATTGACTCCTTTTTGTGTTTAACCCCTGTCATGCATGTGGCAGGAGTCAGATTCACGACGTTGTTTATATTAACTCACATCAAACGGTTTTTCATTGTGTTTCAGACGAATTATTGGACAGATGTGTTTGTCGTCCGCTTGCTCGCCGGGCGGGGCGATTAAGTTTGCTGCTCTACAGTCCTGCGCAAGACGGAAAGCACATTAAGTGCTTTCCTTTGCGTGCGGAACTCGCGACAAACTTAATCGCCCCGCCCGGCGAGCAAGCTGCGGAAACTCGGTCGGTCCAAAGTAATATCGTGCGAACGGAATTCTGGCTGATGAACTGTTCGCGATAAAGACTCGATAGGTAGCCCCCTCTATACCCTTTTATAAGTTGCGGTGAAATAGGGACTGAATTTGGGGTTGAATCGTTTAAACAGTCCCTATTTCACCGCAACTTATGGGAGGGATAGAAAAAAAGGCGGAGGCCCTGGAGAGGGACTCCACCTTATATACAGGGGGCGATGTTATTCGCAAGCTGGTGGATTAGACCAGGCGGGCGTTGATCGTCTTGGCGATCTCGGCGGCGTCGGTGGAACCCTTGACGGTGGCACGGAAGTCCTCGTCCATGAGCGCCTCGGCAACCTTGGACAGGATCTTGAGGTGCGTGGTGCCGGCCTGTGCACCCGGGATAAGCAGAGCGATAGCCACATTGACGGGAGCGCCGTCCATGGTGTCCCAACCGGTCACACCGGACTCGTCCTTGACGACGATGACGGCAGCCTCGGTAATGGCGTCGGACTTGGCATGCGGGATGGCGAAGCCCTCCATCATGCCCGTGGTGCCCTCGGCCTCGCGGGCCAGGAAGGCGTTCATCACGGCGTCGGCGTCGCTGGCGATACCGGCCTTGACAGCCTGGTTGGAAACGAAGCTCAGAGCCTCGTCGCGAGAAGCGAAGTCCTCGGCGACAAAGACATTCTCGACCTTCACGAAGTCGGCGGCCTCGGCCTTGGGGGCCTCGACGGCAGCGGCCTCGGGGGCCTCAACCGGCTTGGCTGCAGGAGCGGCCTTCTGGTTCTTCTCGAAGTCGTACTTCTTGAAGGCCACGAACAGGATGCCACCGACCACAGCACCGATGAGGATCGCGAGGACCCACAGCGGACCGTTCTCGACAACGGGCAGGACCAGGAAGCCACCGTGAGGCGCCGGATCGTGAACGTTGAACATAATGGTCAGGATCGAAGCGATAGAGGAACCGAGCATCATGATGGGCATGACGGGCCAGATGTTCTTGGTCATGAACGGAATGGCGCCCTCGGTGATGTGGGTGCAACCAAGGATGAGGTTGACGACACCGGCGTCGTGATCCTCCTGGCTGAAGTACTTCTTGCCGACAACGACAGCGAAGGTGGTGATCAGCGGCGGAACGATGCAGGCGGCAGAGACGGCAGCCATGAAGTTGGTGCCGAAGTTGTAGGTATCGGTGCCAACACCGGCGGCCAAAGCCTCGGTGAGCATAGCGGTACCGGTGACGTAAGCAGCCTTGTTGACCGGGCCGCCCATGTCAAAGGCGCACATGCAGCCAATGGCAAGACCCAGGACAACGGCGCCAGAGGCGGACAGGCCCTTGAGGAAGTCCATCATGGCGGTGTTGATGGCAGCCATGGGGCCGGAAATGCCGAGCATGACCAGACCGACGATGGCGGTAGAGAACAGCGGGTACAGGAAGATAGCCTTGAGGCCGTCCAGGTTCTTGGGCAGACCGGCAAAGACCTTCTCGAGCAGCAGGATGACATAACCAGCGAGGAAGCCACCGACGATGCCGCCCAGGAAGCCGAAGCCCACGCCAGCGCCACCGGCGTCGATCATGCCGGTCTCGGCGTTAACAGGCAGGCCCTGGATGGCGATCATACCGGCAACAAAGCCGGGGACGAGCGCCGGGCGCTTGCCGATGGACTCGGCGATGTAGGCGGAAAGCACCGGAACCATGAGGTTCATGGCGATGCCGCCGATGATCTTGAGCATCGCAGCAAAGCTGTTGTAGTCAGACGCCGTCGAATCGAAGGACGTAATGCCCCACAGGAACGAAACGGCGGTCAGAACACCACCAGCAACGACGAAGACCAGCATGTGGCTGACGCCGTTCATAAGGTGCTTGTAGATGATGTGGCCGATGGACTCCTTCTCCTCGACCTCGTCCTCGACATCGGCAGCGGCTGCAACCGTGCTGTCGCCCTTGGCGGCGAGCGCGCGGTCAATCAGCTTACCGGCGGCCTCAACGGACAGGGCCTTGGAAACACCAACGGAAACCATGGGCTTACCGGCGAAACGCTCAGCCTGGACATCCTTGTCTGCTGCGACGACGACGGCCTTGGCACCAGCGATCTCACTCCTGGTGAGCTCGTTCTCGACACCGACCTGGCCATGAGTCTCGACCTTAATGGTCAGACCGCGCTCGGCAGCTGCCTTCTCCAGCGCCTCCTTCGCCATGAAGGTGTGCGCAATGCCGGTCGGGCAACCGGTCGCGGCGATGATGTCAAACTTAGCCATGTGTCCCTCCTTCTTGAGTACAGCGCCCGCGGGCGCTCCCCTACACGCGCTTCGATGCGCGTTTTTCCACAACTGAAAGATACCAACCTACCGTCCGCGTGAGAAGAGACAAGGTGCAATTCTCCGGTGAAAGGTTCTTTCATAACCGTAAACGGTAAGTGAAAGTTTACCATCAACACTTGAAACGGCAAGGTGTATCTTGTAATTGAAAATGCCCGTATACTATGGCATTGCGAATCAAATTAGATTTTCATGCCAACCAGGAGCCATCCATGACCGATAGTAGCAAGAGCGCACTTTCCCTCATTAGCACCCATCAGGGATACAGCGAGTCCGAGCAGCGCATTGTCGACTATATATTGGAGCACCAGTCCGAGGCGCCACGCCTCACGGCCGCTCAGCTCTCGCGCGCCGCCGCCACGTCCGAGGCGACCGTTTCGCGCTTCTGCCGCAAGCTTGGCTTTGGCAGCTTCCGCAGCTTTCAGTTTTCGTTGGCGAGGGATTTGGAAAGCCAGCGCAACGAGGGCCTGACTGACGAGGTCTCGCTCGACAATATGGAGCAGAGCCTCAAGAACATCCTGGCTGCCAAGGTGAGCGAGCTTAATGCGACCATCGACGGAATCGACCACGATACGCTGGCGGCTGTTGTGCATGCCCTTAAGCATGCAGGGGTTATTGAGTTTGCGGCTGTGGGCAATACGAACGCGGTCGCGCTCGATGCGACGTTTAAGTTTTCGCAGCTGGGCCTGCGCTGCATGGCGAGCACCATTAGCGAGACATCAATCGGCTTTGCGCTCACGTTGCGCCCGGGTGACGTTATCGTGCTAATCTCAAACTCTGGCAAATCGCGCCGACTGAATCGCATGGCAAAAGCGGCTCGCGACTGCGGCGCAACCGTAGTCGTCATCAGCAGCGACAGCAAATCCCCACTCGCGCGCCTGGCAGACTACACTTTTAATACCGTCAACCACGAAGCGCTACTGACGACGGGCGACTTTGCGTTCTCCAAGATCAGCGCCACGATGATCATCGAAGTCATCTACAACTTCCTGCTGCCCGAGATTGAAGACGCGCGTGAGCATATCAGCTACTACGAGGAGCTCATCCAGCCGGATAAGGTTGTTGAGTAGGTAAATTGGGGAGCCGATAGACGCCCCTCGCCACGAAATCCGCCCATCTACTACGTTTTAACCTCAAGCGCCAACCATACACCCAAAATAGAGAAAACCGCAGGCGTTCTACCTGCGGTTTTCTTTTTGCAATTCTTGGCGTGGTTGCCGATGCCCTGCCAAACATAGTAGATGGACCCGTTTCGTGGCGGCCGGATTGGACATACATGTGGCGGCTCGGCCTAGGCACGCGCCTCCGCAAGCATCTGTTTGGCGTGCGCCAGGCTTGCCTCGGACTGATCGCCGCTCAACATGCGGGCGATCTCGGCGGTACGCGCTTCGCCGGTTACCTCGTCCAAATGCGTCTGGGGAACATCACCTGGTTCCTTGCTGACAACATAATGCTTGTCGGCCATGACGGCGACCTGCGCCAAGTGGGTTACGACAATCACCTGATGCGTAGAGGCGAGATCTGCCAGCACGCCTGCGAGCGCACGCGCCGTGGAGCCGCCGACACCAGCATCGACCTCGTCGAACACGAGCGTATCGACACCGTCCGCATTACCGAGGACAACCTTGCTTGCCAGCATGACGCGGCTGAGCTCGCCGCCCGACGCAATGCGGCGCAGGGGACGAGGTGTCAAGCCGGCGCCGCTGCGATACAGCAGCTCATAGCTCGAGGGACCCGCAGGTGTCCACTCAGCGCGAGGGAGATCGCGAGACTCCCAGACCAGCTCAGCACCGCCCATCTCCAGGCGCGCCATCTGACGGCCAACCTCGTGACAAAAACGCGGGGCCGCCGTATTGCGTGCACGCTTAAGCGCCTTGGCGGCGGCGAACAGTTCATGCTCCGCTGCGCCAAGCGCTTCACGCGCCTTCTTGATCTGCTCATCACCATCGTCTACCAGCGACAACAGCTCTTGCGAGCGATCGAGCATGGAAAACACCTCATCCATGGTGGGACCCCACTGACGCAACAGGCCCTTGAGGTCGGAATACCGCTCACGCATGCGAGCGAGCTCGCGCGGGTCGAAGGCGACGCCATCACGATAGGCACGAAGCTCGTTCGCGCAATCCTCAAGTGAGATACAGGCATCCGAAAGCGCATCGGCAATGTCGCCGAGTTTGCGATCGACGGTAGCCATGCGGGAAAGCTCTGCCACGGCGCTGTTCACGGCATCGAGCGCTCCCCCTTCGGCGGCAAGCGATGCATGGGCATCGTTAGCCGTGGCAACCAGTACCTCGGCATGTTCGGAGCGCGGCAGCAGTTCCTCGAGTTCCTCATACTCGCCCGGCTTGGGGTCGACCTCGCCGATGCGCTCGAGGGCAAAGCGCGCCTCCTCGACGCGGCTCCCCTGCGCACGCGAGGCCTCTTCGACACGTCGAACCTCCTTGGCGGCAGCGCGCGATGCCTTAAAGCAGGCGCGGTACGCATCCAGCGCCTCGAGCGCAGAGCGTCCCGCCCACGCATCGACCATCGCAACGTGATGCACCGGATCGAGTAAGCGCTGGTGCTCGTGCTGGCCGCACAGATCCATCATCACACCGACGCGCTCCGAAAGCTCGCGCACACTGGCGATGCGGCCGTCAATCTTCACGCGGCTGCGGCCCTCGGCAGAAAGGCTGCGCTGCACGGTGAAACCATCCGTGTCGTGCGGGCCGTCGAACAGGCGCGCCTCGACGCTGGCAAGCGCCTCGCCCTCGCGAACCGTCGACGAATCGGCGCGCTCGCCCAAAATAAGCTTGAGCGCCGAGAGCAGCGCAGTCTTGCCGGCGCCGGTCTCACCGGTCAGGACAGTCAGGCCGGCACTCGGCACCAGCGTCGCCTCGCGAATGAGTGCAATGTTAGAAACCTGCAGCTCATCGATCATGACGGACTCCGTAGAATACGCGGCTCACCGAGTTATAGAAGCTCTCGGGGCCGTAATCCAGCAGCAGCACATCACCGGGACCGCGACGCACAGCCACGCTCTCGACCGTGCCATCGCAGGTAATAAACTGTCCATCGATGGCGATCGCCGGCACGCTCGGGCGATCATCGGACATAAAGATTTCGACGACATCACTCGGCGAAGTCAAGAAGGCACGGGCCTGAATGGTGTGCGGCGCAATGGGTACGCAGACCATGCCCGTATAGTCGGGGCTCACGATGGGGCCACCGGCACTGAGCGCGTAACCCGTAGAACCAGTCGCCGTGGACACGACCACGCCGTCGCCACGCAGTCGATCGATATGGTGGCGCGACACCGTGATGTCGAACTCGACCATATCGGACAGCGGACCGCGGGTAAGCGCCATGGCGTTGAGGGCGAAGGTGGGCCCGAAATCCGACCTA
>OJKO01000238.1_pt1 | contig 25390 bp, 21 predicted proteins | sample 1596541 | NCBI WGS metagenome assembly OJKO01 (sample SAMEA4350163, study PRJEB24818) | metagenome | biome: human; feature: gut; material: faeces | place: Denmark | collected 2013-09
AATGTTAGAATATTTTTTAGGTGAATTCGTACAATTTTAAGGTATTGTTTTTGTTTATTTTCACAGTTCGTTCACATTCTGTTTTTCCCTCTTTTTCCCAGCATTCACTTTTTGTGGCACTCTTTACGGAAGTTTTTAAACCCAGCCGGAGATAATAGGTATTCTGCCCAGAGCAGCGCCTGTTTTCCTGAAAAAAGTCTGGATTTATTCAAAAATCTTTCTATCCCTTTTATAAAATTTCTGTCATACTGGGTATAAAGACAATAAACGCCCCTGTGGCACGCAAAATGCCGCCGGGCTGATGAATGTGAGGTCATCCTGATGAACCGCTCCCTGCTGTATCCCCGCGCTACCACCACCCGCCGTCTCATCGGCCTGGACGGGATGTGGCGTTTCAGCTTCGACCCCGAGAGCAAGGGTGTGGAGGCCGGATGGGCGCTGGACCTACCCTCCTCTCTTTCCATGCCGGTGCCCGCCTCCTTCTGCGACCTGTTCACCGACAAGGCCTCCCGCGAATACTGCGGTGATTTCTGGTACGAGACCAGTTTTTTTGTCCCTGCGGAATGGAGCGGCTGGGACATCGTTCTCCGGTTTGGCTCGGTCACCCACCGGGCCCGGGTCTTTGTCAATGGCGTGGAGGTGGCCCAGCACGAGGGCGGCTTCCTGCCCTTTGATGCCACCGTGACCAACATCGTGCGCTACAACCAGTTCAACAAGCTCAGTGTTCTGGCGAACAACGAGCTCAGCGAGACGATGCTGCCCGCAGGCACCACCCGCACCCTTGCGGATGGCAGAAAGATCGCCGCCCCCTACTTTGATTTTTACAACTATGCCGGCATCCACCGGCCCGTCTGGCTGATGGCCCTGCCCAAGGAGCGGGTGCTGGACTATTCCACCCGATACCGCCTGACCGAGACCGGGGCCGAGATCGACTATACCGTGACCACCAACGGCCCCCACCCCGTGACTGTGGAACTTTACGACGGCACCACCCGGGTGGCCGAAAGCTCCGGCACCACTGGTACGCTGGTGGTCAAAAACGCCAAGCTGTGGAATGTCCACGCCGCCTATCTCTACGATCTGGTCATCCGCATCCACGAGGGCAGTGCGGTGGTGGACGAGTATCTGGACCGGATCGGCATCCGCACCTTTGAGATCCGGCACGGGCGTTTCCTGCTCAACGGCAGCCCGGTCTATCTGCGGGGCTTCGGCCGGCACGAGGATGCCGACATCCGGGGCCGTGGGCTCGACCTGCCCACCGTCAAGCGGGATTTCGAGCTGATGAAGTGGATCGGCGCAAACTGCTTCCGCACCAGCCACTACCCCTACGCTGAGGAGATCTACCAGATGGCCGATGAGGAGGGCTTCCTCATCATTGACGAAGTCCCCGCCGTGGGCTTTATGCAGAGCACGGCCAACTTCCTGGCCGCCAATCAGGGCAACGGCAGGCAGCAGGGCTTTTTTGAGAAGGAGACCACGCCTGCGCTGCTCAAGAACCACAAGGCAGCCCTGACCGATATGATCGACCGGGACAAAAACCACCCCTCGGTCATCGCATGGAGCCTGCTCAACGAGCCTCAGTGCACCAGCGCGGGCACCGAGGAATACTTCAAGCCCCTGTTCGAGCTGGCCCGCCGCCTCGACCCCCAGAAGCGCCCCCGTACTTATACGGTCCTGATGACCAGCCTGCCCGACACCAGCAAGGGCCAGCGCTTTGCCGATTTCGTCAGCCTGAACCGCTACTATGGCTGGTATGTACTGGGCGGAGCCGGGCTGGCGGATGCCGAAGCCGCGTTCCGCCATGAGATGGACGGCTGGGCAAAAGTCCTGCATGGCCGCCCGCTCATCTTCACTGAGTACGGCACCGACAACCTGAGCGGTGCGCACAAGCTCCCCAGCGTGATGTGGAGTGCCGAGTACCAGAATGAATATCTGGAGATGACCCATGCCGTGTTCGACCACTACGATTTCGTACAGGGTGAGCTGGTGTGGAATTTTGCCGATTTCCAGACCACCGAGGGCATCCTGCGGGTGGACGGCAACAAAAAAGGCATCTTTACCCGCCAGCGCCAGCCTAAAGATGCGGCGTATCTCTTCCGGAAGCGGTGGACAACGCTGCCGGTCGATTTCAAGAAGCGAAAAAAATGATCCCAGAAAACAGCAGCGCCCTGCCGGTTTGTCCCGGCAGGGCGCTGCTTGTTTGATATGCTTTTTACTTGATGCAGCTCGAGCACGGGCTGTACCCTGCCGCAATGGCCTCCTCGTAGCTGGAGAAGAGAATCTGGTTCTTCTCCGCAGGGAGATTGGCACAGCTGGGCAGGTGGAACTTTTTGCTGTTCACGTTGCCGATATACCCCTGCTGCACGGTGGACGATGCCGCCGGGTCGGTGGGGTTGAGCTCGGCATCGGTGGCCGTTTTCTCGGTGCGGACGGTATAGTTCTGTCCATCGGAACCGATCACGATGGCCCCCAGCAGGTCCGTGCGGTAAACATTCACGCCCGCATCCCGCAGGATGCTCAGGGTCTCCTCGTGGGGGTGACCGTACTTGTTGTTCACACCACAGGAGATGATTCCCATCTCGGGCAGGACGGCGTTCAGGAAGATGTAGCTCGTACTGGTGCTGGAACCGTGGTGGCCCACCTGCAGAACATCTGCCTTCAGGTTGGCCCCGCTGTTCACAAGGTCGCGCTCCGCATCCGATTCCATATCGCCGGTGAGCAGAAAGCTGGTGGAGCCGTAATCCACCCGCAGGACGATGGAGGTATCGTTGGTGTTGTCATACTGCGCCACAGGGCCCAGCATGGTCACAGTGGCGCTACCCAGCGGCCAGACTGTGCCCACGGCGGGCACTTCCACCTGCAGGCCCTGCTGCCCGGTGTACTTGACGAAATCCTGAAAGCACTTGGTGGAGGCTTCCGTCACGGGGCTGTACACATGGTCTGCCGGGAAATAGGCCAGCGCAGCGGACAGGCCGCCCACATGATCCTCGTGGGCGTGGGAGCAGAACACATACTGCAGCTCCTCCACGCCGAGATTCTGCAGGTAGGAGACGACATAGCTGCCATCGTCCACGTTGCCGCCGTCGTAGAGCATATACTGGCCGTCACATTCCACCAGCACGCTCAGGGCCTGCCCCACATCCAGGAAGTGCATCTCAAAGTTGGCGGTCTGGCCGTCTCCAGCAGGCTGGGCAGTGCTGACCGTAGGGGTGCTGCTGCCCGGCACCACCGCCGAGGCATCACAGGCGGCAAGGCCAAGGGCCAGCGCCGCCGCCAGGGCCAGAGCGGCAATGCGCCGCCAAAAGCTTACTTTTTCTTTTTTGAAGTTTTCCACGCTGTATTCTCTTTCTGTTGATCATTCTTCGGCTTACGGGGTGCCGTGCCGTTGGGCGCAAAGCGTGCGCCTGGGCTGGGCTGGCGGCTGCCTGCGGTGCGGGCCGGGGCGGTTCCGCGGCTCTGATTCCTGCCTCCCCTGCCCTTGTTGGGGCGGACAGTATAGGTGCCGTCGTTGTGGATGGTCACCTCGGCAGGCTCGGCCCGGCGGGCAGAGCGCTGGACCGCGCGGCGGCCCTCGGCGGGCACCAGCAGCGGGATCAGGTCCTCCCGGTGGGTCATTTTCAGCGCCTTGATGACCTTTTCGGCATTGCGGGGCTCGTAATACTGGAGCAGGGCGCGCTGGAGCGCTTTTCCCTCCGCAGTTTTTTCCACGAACACAGGCTTGAGGGTGTAGGGATCAAGGCCGGTGTAGAACATGCAGGTGCTCACCGTGCCGGGGGTGGGATAGAAATCCTGCACCTGCTCGGGGCGCATGTGGTTTTTGTAGAGATACTCAGCCAGATAGACGGCATCGCTCAGGGTGCTGCCCGGATGGCTGGACATCAGGTAGGGCACGAGGTACTGCTTTTTGCCCGCCTTCTTGCTCAGCTCGTAGAACTTATCCTTGAACTTGTTGAAGGTCTGGATGGGCGGCTTGCCCATGTAGGCCAGTGTATTGGGGGCGCAGTGCTCCGGGGCCACCTTCAGCTGGCCGGAGACGTGATACTCCACCAGCTCCTTGAAAAAGGTGTCGTCCGGGTCAGCCATCAGGTAATCGAACCGGATGCCGCTGCGGATGAACACCTTTTTCACGCCGGGCAGTTCCCGGACACGGCGCAGGATCTTGAGGTAATCGCTGTGATCCACGATCATGTGGGAGCAGGTGGTGGGGGCCAGGCAGTGCTTGCCGCCATTGCACATGCCCCGCAGCATCTGCTCCCGGCAGGACGGGAACCGGAAGTTGGCAGTGGGGCCGCCGATATCGTGGATGTAGCCCTTGAAATCAGGCTCGTGGGTCATCCGCTCGGCCTCGGCCACAATGCTGTCGGCACTGCGGCTGGTGACCCGACGGCCCTGATGCAGCTGGATGGCGCAGAAGTTGCAGCCGCCGAAGCAGCCGCGGTTCTGGATGATGGAGAACTGCACCTCCCGGATGGCAGGCACGCCGCCCATGCTCTCGTAGATGGGGTGATAGCGGCGGGTGTAGGGCAGCGCATACACCTTGTCCAGCTCCCCGCGCACCAGCGGCTTTGCCGGGATGTTCTGCACAAGGTACTTTTCACTCTGCTTCTGGACAATGATCTGGCCGCTGACCACATCCTGATTGTCCATCTGGATGCGGCAGGCTTTGGCGTAGGCCACCTTATCGGAGGCCACTTTCCGGAAACCGGCGCACTCCACATACTTTTCAGGCAGGTGGTCGAAGTCGGTCAGGTAGCAGGTGCCATCCACATCGGTGATGGACTCCACCGGCTCCCCTGCCGCCAGCCGCCGGGCGATCTCCACGGTCTGGTGCTCGCCCATGCCAAAGCTGATGAGATCGGCTCCGGAGTCCTCCGCAATGCTGGGCAGAACGGTGTCCAGCCAGTAATCGTAGTGGGCAAACCGGCGCAGAGAAGCCTCCAGACCGCCCAGGATCACAGGCAGGTCGGGGTAGGCCTCCTTGGCCAGCCTGGTGTAAACGGTGGCGCTGCGGTCAGGCCGCGCGCCGCCGATGCCGCCGGGAGAGTATTCGTCCTCGGCACGCGGAATTTTTGCCACGGAGTAGTGGCTCACCATGCTGTCCACGTTGCCGCCGCCGATGAAAAAGCCGTACTTCGGCCTGCCGAACCGCTTGAAGTCCTCGCAGTCGGAATAGCGGGGCTGGGCCAGCACACCGACCTTATAGCCCTCGGCCTCCAGCAGGCGGCTGATGATGGCGGTGCCAAAGCTGGGGTGGTCAACGTAGGCATCGCCGCCCACCACCACAAAGTCCAGCTGATCCCACCCCCGGGCTTCCATGTCCGCCCGGCTGATGGGAAGAAATTCGGTATAGATCGGGGAAGTATTTTCCTGCATATCCTTTATATCCTCACTTCACACTTATGAAGTCTTTTAGAACGCAATTCATCTCATTATACGGAAAGGTCTAACGGCAAATCCGAAATATCTTTCAATCTTTTTCCTTCCACCAATGTTTTAAGTGTTTCTATCACATCTGCCCGTTCTGTTGAGTTAACTGATGCAATCAATTCCGGCAATGCAAAGTGATATACACAATCAATGTCCCCTGTCCCAAGTGCAAGTGATGCAATTCTGGATGGAAGAGGTTCTCCCGTGACAACAACAATATGCGGAAGATGCCCTTTTCTATTACGAATCAGATTTAATGCTTCCGTACGACTGTTTTGTGCTCGATCAGATCTCATTGTCCATTTTGCCGAAACAGAAGCATGTAAGATTGCTTTGCCACCATTCTTTTCTCTCAAATCAGCATACCGACACACAGTATCATTTACGATAGGTTCTGTTGCGTTTATTTCCTCATCAGAACAAAGGTTTCGGTAAACAACAATATCAGGTGCTACCATATAGTCAGTTCCAATCATAGCTGACAATTTTCTGTTAGCTTTTGTCAGTTCGGTCAAATACGCCAAATGTTCATATTGAGCGAATGTTGATGTTTTCGTCCTGCTTCTATTTCCAAGTTTAAGGACTTCCCAATTGCCCGGTCTAAGATGTTGCAGCTGTGGGAACGTTCTCTTTACAAACTCCATCGTAAGCATTTCAAATGACGCTCCTGCTGTTTGACCTGCAACACGCTCATTGGTTTCTGCCATCAGCTGCTCGGCAATTCCTTTAGCAATCATTACAGATATCACACTGTCTTTGTCTGCATTTGTGGCAACACCATTTGCATTGATTGCCAATGTACCAGTCTGCAGCAGTCTCTCATGGTATCTCTTGCGTTCCATTGCAATCAAGACTTCATCTTTCGGCATTTTCTAAGCACCTCCTGATTTCAATTCCAACAGCCTGCGCCACCGGTGGCGGAAAAGCATTGCCGATCATTCTACAGGCAATAGTCTTTTTGCTTCCAAAAGTCCATGTGTCTGGAAAACCTTGGATGCGTGCCATCATTCGACTGGTCAGACGTGGCATCCCGTCAAAATCCTGTTCCGGTGCCTCATTTGCAATTCCCTTTCCGTCAACGCCAAGCTCTGCCCATGCATTTTTTGCTCTTGTCGGGCCAAGGTCCGGTCCGCCATGCTTTTTAGAGCCTCCAACCAGTGTAGGTGCAATCCTATCAGCTCCTTCAGCCCATTTTTTTGCACCTTTCCATCCATTTTGTGACATCAGATCGCACAGTGTCTCTCCAACCGTAGGAGATTCTCTTGGATGCTCTTGTGGATATTCAAATGCCCCTGCCTGATCTTTTCGGATTCCAACTATAACAACCCTTGGACGAAGCTGGGGCACCCCATAATCTGAGGCATTCAATAATTTAATGTGTGTAACATACCCTAGCTTCTTTATCTCTGTAAAAATATGGTCTCGGTATTCCTCGAAGCCAGAGTCCAGAAAACCTCGAACATTTTCCAGCATAACAGCTCTTGGACGAATCTCTCGAATCAAACGAATTGCTTCCGGAAACAGGTCACGCTCATCATCCTTACCTAATTGCTTTCCTGCAACAGAAAACGGCGGACACGGAACACCACCAGCCAGCAAGTCCACTCCTTCATATGGATGACCATCAAACTTATGGACATCTGCACAAATAACATTCCATTCCGGACGGTTCGCTTTCAGAACATTACAGTACTCTTGTTCATATTCAACAAGTGCAACATGGACAAAACCCGCCATTGCAAGACCCAAAGCCTGCCCTCCCGCACCTGCACATATTTCAACACACGTTAAAGGCCGTCGCATTAGTTATTGCTCCTATATAAAACTATAATTATTCCTCCGGCTGATTCATCTGCATTTCCAGCCACTGCTGGCGGCTGATGAGGACAGCGCGTGGCTTGGCACCCTCATAGGGGCCGATGATGCCCTTCTGCTCCATCTCATCCATGATGCGGGCGGCGCGGGCATAACCCAGCTTACAGCGGCGCTGCAGCAGGCTGGTGGATGCCTGCCCGGCATCTATGACCACCTCAACGGCCTGCTTGAGCATCGGGTCGCTGCCGGTCTCCTCATCCGCATCTGCAGAGGATGCGCCCTTCTTGCCATCCTGAATGGCGTGCTTTTCCATGGCTTCGATCATGGCCTCGTCGTACTGGACGGTGGCGCTCTGCTTGATGAAGTCCAGCACACGGCTGATCTCCTCATCCCGCACAAAGGTGCCCTGGATACGCACCGGCTTAGGCGCGCCCACAGGCATAAAGAGCATATCGCCCTGGCCCAGCAGCTTCTCGGCACCGGCACCATCCAGAATGGTGCGGCTGTCCACCTGGCTGGACACAGCAAAGGCAATGCGGCTGGGGATGTTGGCCTTGATCAGGCCGGTGATGACATCCACGCTGGGGCGCTGGGTGGCAACGATGAGGTGCATTCCGGCGGCGCGGGCCTTCTGGGCAATGCGGCAGATGGAATCCTCCACGTCCTTGCCCACGACCATCATCAGATCGGCCAGCTCGTCGATGATGATGGCGATATAGGGCATCTTTTCCAGCATGGGGTCGGTGGCCGCCAGCTTGTTGAAGGATTTGATGTCACGGACATTGTTTTCCGCAAACAGGTGGTAGCGGCGCTCCATCTCCTGCACCGCGCTGCTCAATGCGCCCGCCGCCTTTTTCGGCTCGGTGATGACGGGCATCAGCAGGTGGGGAATACCGTTGTATTCAGCCAGCTCCACCACCTTGGGGTCGATGAGCATGAGTTTCACGTCCTCGGGGCTGGAGCGGAACAGGATGCTGATGATGATGCTGTTCACACAAACAGATTTACCACTGCCGGTGCTGCCCGCGATGAGCAGATGGGGCATCTTGCACAGGTCAGCCACCTGGGCCACACCGGCAATGTCCTTGCCCAGCGCCACGCCCAAGGGCGAAGTCATCCGCAGGAAGGCCTGGCTTTCAAAGACACTGCGGATAAAAACGGGGGTCTTTTTGTGGTTGGGCACCTCGATGCCCACGGCAGGCTTGCCGGGGATGGGTGCTTCCATGCGGACATCAGCCACGGCAAGGTTCAGGGCGATATCATCGGCCAGCGAGGTGATGCGGCTGATCTTCACGCCCGCCATGGGCTGGACCTCGTACCGGGTAACGGAGGGTCCCCGCGAGATATCCAGCACCCGGGTGCGCACGCCGAAGCTTTCCAGCGTGTCCACCAGCTTCTGGGCGTTGGCCTTCAGCTCGTCCTGGGCACCGGGGTCACCCTCCTCGGCAGACTTTTCAAACAGCTCGATGCTGGGGTACTGATACTGGAAGGTCTCCACCACCTCCGGCTCCTCGGCCGGGGCGGTGGCGGCAGCCTGCTCGCCTGCGGCGGGTTTTTCCATGGCGGCCGCCACCAGCGTGTTCAGGTCTTTTTCCTCCACCGGTTCGCTGGTAATGCTGATCCAGCCGTCCTCGTCCGGTTCACTGCGCATGGCCACCGCGTTTTCCGCGCTGACCCGCACCGGCACCACCGGCTCGTCCGTAGTGGGCAGGGTGGGGGTCTGGAACACCGGCATCTCAGGCTGCACGGGCTCTGCCGGTGCAGCCGCAGGGGCTTCCGGGGCCGCAGGCGGCACGGTGGGGTTCACCACCGGGGCCGGAGCAGGCGATCCGGCGGGCGCGAAGAAATCCTCGGCGGCAGTCTCCACGGCATCCGGCACCACCGGTTTGACGATGGCCCGGGGCGGGGCCTTTTGGAGCGGGTCCTGCCCAAAGGTGCCGCCCGGCCCGATGATGATGGGCTCAATGGGCTCGCTGCCGCCCTCGGAAACAGAGGTATCCGGCCCAAGGTCGATATCAAACGCCGCGCGGGGATGGTTGGAGGTCACTTTGACCGGCTCAAAGGCTGGGGCAGGCTGGGCGGGAGCCGGTTCCGGCTCCACCGGCGCAGGCGGCTCGTAGCCCAGAGAATCGTCCACGGGAGCAGGCTCCGCTTCGCCTTCCATCTCCTTGGTCACCTTGTGGCCCCAGCTGAACACACCGGACAGCCACCCGGGCACCGGAATGCCGCCGGGCACGTCTTCCTCATCGAAATTATCATCGTAATCGTCCGCAGGCTCCTCGGCGCAGTACTCCTCTTCCGCCTGCCGGGCCGCAAGGCGCTCAGCACGGCGGGCGGCGTTCTGTTCATAGACCGCCACGCCTTTTTCATGCACACCGCCGCCCACATTGCAGAGCCACTGCCAGCACTCGGCAGGGGTGATATCAAAGATATACAGACTGGCACACAGGGCCAGCACCGCCATGACCAGATTGGCCGCAGGCCGCCCGCAGAGCAGGAGCAGGTTGCCGCCCAGCAGAGTGCCCAGCACGCCGCCGCCCAGCCAGGCGTTCGCACCGTTCTGGTAGCAGGCAGCGATCATCTGGGCAGCGGTCAGGTCGGCGGGGATATCCGAAAACACAATGACCGTGCCGCTGGCAAAGATCAGCCCCAGCAGTAGCTTGAACACCTGCATCAGCAGGTCCTGCCCCCGGGTGTAGAGGATGGCCAGATAGCACACCGCTGCGCCCAGCACAAAGCTGCCGCAGCCGAACAGCCCGAATAGGATCTGGTGGGCGCTCTTCCAGACGGAGTCCCCCTCCACGAACGCCAGCACGATGAGCAGCAGCCCCACAAACAGGGTGCCCAGCCCCGCCGGCATCCGCTCCTCGGCCCGGCTTTTTCTGCGTGCAGACGCGCGCTTTGCAGTTGTTTTTCGCTTTCGTTTTGCCATTTTCTGTTCTGACCCCTGTCCTTTGTTCCCATAGTATTCGATTCTTTCATTATACCACGGGTTGGGTCAAGTGGCAATTATAGAATGCAGACCGGTTTAACCCTTGAATGCCGCGTGCAGCATCCATTCTGCACAGATAAGGCAGCAAGCAAAAATGCAGTACCTTCCATGCGAGAAAGCGCAGAGAAGGTACTGCATTTTTTAATTTCAGCCCCATTCAGGGTGCAAAAACATCCATGACATCGGTACACCACTTCAGCTGCCGGGCAAACTTTTCCTGCAGGACATCGTCACTGCCGCTGCCCTTGAAAAGCCCCTTGTTGTTTTCCACGGCAAAATACATTGAACAGCGCTTTTTAATGCTGGATCTGTCCGCCTGCCCGGGTCGCTTTTTTCATCCGTAAATCTGTGAAGGGTGCCAATGCTTCGATCAGTGCGTGATCGTGATTCTGCACCAGACGGCTTTGGGGGCCGAAAAGCATGGTCTGTTCCACATTCTCCGTACTGGCAACCCAGCCCGGCGCACCGGTACGGGCAAACTGCATCACAGCGCCAAAAATTTCCGCTTCCAGCTGCTTTGCTCCCTCAAAGGCACACACTGGCACAAGCTCTGTGTTGTGGAACACAAATGGGATATCCGCACAGTGCCATGGGGTGCTTTTCCCCATCAGAGGGAAGTCCTGATCAAACAGATAACTGTACACCTTTCCGCCCGCCTTGGCACGCTCCCGGACATATTTGATCGTGGGGGCGCGGAAGCTGGTATCTGCCAGCAGCAGGTCCTCCTCCGGGCGGTGCGGGTAGGCAGTGCGGAACTGCTCCCGCAGGGTCTCTGCGGCAGACAGGCCCACTGCTTCCTCCGGGCCGACTCCTTTCAGACCATCAAAGAAACCGTAGAACTCCGAATAAACCGTACCAATCAGCACCGGAATGTTTGCAGTCTCGGGCCGAAACCCACTGCCGTTTTGGAGCGGATCTCCAAGATAGAAGCGGTTCGGGTGGGGACTTTGGCCCACGTTCGCGCCTTTTGCTTTCAGAGCCGGGCTGACGTTCCGGTAAGCCTGCGCCAGTTGGTGGTAGGGCACAGTTTCCAGCTGCTGTGCTGTCTGCACACCAAGCTCCTGCATCAGCGCCTGCACACAGTCCCTGCCGCTGCCGACACTGTCGTTCAGCAAACCTTCCAGCACGCCACTCATTATCATCGCCCTGTGGTACAGGCCATCTGCTGCCGGGGTCTGCAGCAGCGTTGTCACTTTGGCACCGCCGCCGGACTGGCCGAATACCGTCACGCAGCCGGGATCGCCGCCAAACGCTGCAATATTGTCCCGCACCCACTGCAGTGCCAGGATGATATCATCCCCACCCGCATTGCCGGAGTTTGCGTACTCCTCCCCAAAATCGGAGAGATCCAAGTAGCCCAGGATGTTCAGCCGGTGGTTCAGTGACACCACCACGCAGTCCCCTTCCCGCGCCATGTTTCCGCCCTCGTAGGCCACCTGCTCAATGGACGAGCCGGCAAAAAATCCGCCGCCATGGAGCCAGACCATCACCGGCCGCTTTTGGGCATCGCAAGCCGGGGTCCAGATGTTCAGGTTCAGGCAGTCCTCATCCTGCACCCAGTAGCGGTGGGGCACACGCAGTTCGCCGCCGGGCTTGTCGATGCTCAGCAGAGGGCAGACGCAGCCGTAACTGGAAGCGTCCAGCGTCTCTGCCCAAGGCTGGGGCGGCTGGGGTGCATGGAAGCGCACCGCCCGTCCATACGGAATGCCCTTGAAGCTGCTGATCTCCCGGAAGCGATATCCCCGCACCGGACCGTAATTTGTCTGAACCACCGGGAAATCCGGCGCACAGCAAAATTCCTTTTCCATAAATGACCTCCTTCTTTCAAAAAGACAGACCCCCGGTACTGCAAACATGGCACCCGGAGGTCTGTTTTTGTTATCCTAAATCTTCGCCGTTGGTGGCAATGACCTTCTGATACCAGTAGAAGCTGTCCTTCTTTTCGCGGCTCAGATCACCCGTGCCGTCGTCAAACTTGTTGACATAGATGAAGCCGTAGCGCTTTGCCATCTCACCGGTGGAGGCACTCACCAGATCGATGCAGCCCCAGGGGGTGTAGCCCATCAGATCCACGCCGTCCTTTACAGCCTCAGCCATCTGCTCGATGTGTGCCCGCAGGTAGTCGATGCGGTAGCTGTCATGGATCTTTCCGTCGGCATCCTTCTTGTCGTAAGCGCCCAGGCCGTTTTCCACCACCATCAGGGGAATGCGGTAGCGGTCGTAGATCTCGTTGAGGGTGTAGCGCAGACCAACGGGATCGATCTGCCAGCCCCAGTCGGAGGCTTTCAGGTAAGGATTCTTCTTACCAGCAATGATATTACCGCCCACATCATCGGCATCCTTGTGGGTGGTGATGCAGTTGGACATATAGTAGCTGAAGGTGTAGAAATCGACAGTACCGGTCTTCAGGATAGCAGCATCCTCCGGCTCCTGCCGGATGGTGATATTATTCTCGGCAAAATAACGCTTCATGTAGGAAGGATACTCGCCGCGGACATGCATATCAGAGCAGAACCAGTTGCTGATCTGCATGGCCTTCTGGTTGGCGATCTCGTCGGCCGGGTCGCAGGTCAGTGCGTAGCTGGTGATAAAGCAGATCATGCAGCCCATCTTGAACTGAGGGTAGTGGTCGTGGGCATACCGAACAGCCTCTGCACTGGCGACAAACTGGTGATGCAGCGCCTGAAAGCGCTCCTGCTTGTTGTCCGGCACCTTGTCGGTAGGGCCTTCAAAGCCCCGGATGGTGCCTGTTTCCAGGATCGCACCCATGGGCATGGTGCCGCAGTTGATCTCGTTGAAGGTCAGCCAGTACTTGACCTTATCCTTGTACCGCTCAAAAATAGCCTTGCAGTAATTCATATAGAACTCAATGAGTTCCCGGCTGGCCCAGCCGTTGTACTTTTCCACCAGCGCATAGGGCAGCTCGTAGTGGCTGATGGTGACCAGCGGCTCGATGCCGTGCTTCTTGCAGCAGTCAAAGACCTTGTCATAGAATTCAAGGCCCTTCTCGTTCGGCTCGGTCTCCATACCGGTGGGGAAAATGCGGGTCCAGTTGATGGAGGTGCGGAAGGTCTTGAAGCCCATCTCGGCAAAGAGAGCAATGTCCTCCTCGTAGTGGTGGTAGAAGTCGATGGCCTCATGGCTGGGATACAGCCGGTCGGAGCGGATAGCAGTTGTCACCCATTTCGGGCTGGTGTGAGAGCCATTGGTGCACAGGTCAGGGACACTGGGGCCTTTGCCATCCACGTCCCATGCGCCCTCGAACTGGTTGGCTGCACAAGCACCACCCCACAGGAAATCATCACGGAAAACGCTCATAAGTTTCTACTCCTATCCTATTTTGTTCTGGTTCAGGCGGGGTTCTGTTCAAAGAACAGCTTCAGGGCACCGATCAGGTTGGCATCGTTGCCATAGCGGCAGCGCACCAGCTCCGGCTTGACCGTCGGCATGACTGTGCAGCGCTCAAACAGCCAATCCAACTCGGCCTGAATCGCAGGCAGCAGAGCCTCCGCTGCGCTGATACCGCCGCCGATGGCCACCTTTTCCACATCCAGCACATTCTGCAGGCTCAGGATGCCAACGGCCACCCGCCGGGCAAAGATCTTGAGAGCCTTCTGCGCTTCCGGCTCCCCGGTATTGTAAGCCGCAAAGATTTCTTCCCCGGTGGGCATGGGGCTGCCCGTCGGCAGATGCTTCTGCCGGGCATACTCTAAGATCAGGCCACTTGCCGAGGCCATTCCCGCCCAGAGGGGTGCTTCGGAATACCGCTCTACCGAGGTCAAATTGAAATCATCGTCGGCCATCTTTGAAATATCCGAGACAAGGCCGCTAACCTCGCCTGCGGCAGCGTGAGCGCCCATCAGCACCTTCCCGTTCAGGATGATGCCGCCGCCGATGCCGGTGCCCAGCACCAGCACAAGGCCATTCTCCACACCGGCCAGCGCACCGGTCCAACCCTCCGCTGCTGCGGCACACTTGCCATCGTTGGCGATGGTCACCGGCACGCCCAGCCGTGCCTCTACCTGCGCAGCAAAAGGCTGCTCCCACATAAAGGCACTGAGCATTCCACCGGTATGGGCGATGCCGTTTCTGGTATCGATGCGGCCCGGCATAGAGATGGCGCAGCCCACGAACTGTCCCTGAAGGGGAGCGGCAAAGCCCTCGATGACCGCCAGAAGGTCATCCATATTCGTCAGCGGTGTCGGAACCTTTCCACCAGAGATTTTCCGGGCCTGTTCATCGGCCAGGCTGTACTTGATGAAGGTTCCGCCGATGTCGATCAAAAGATACTGTTTCATCTTATCTCCTGCTTTCTGTTGGTTGTTTTCAGACTCAGGCAAAGCCCAACGCGGCAGCCTGCTCCACAGCTCCCTTTTCCGAATACTCAATACAGAATGATTTTAGCACAACACAGGGCAGCACGCAATAGAGCAGCAGCGGCAGAGCATCCATCACAGGGCGGTAGCCGTTGGCATACAGATGCATTCCTGCCGCGGCAGGCATCTGTTGCATAGGGGCAGCACTGTTCGATCATAGAACAGGAGGAACGGGATCGCCAGCAGAACAAAAACAGCGCCCATCACCAGCAAGATCTGATACGGCGCAAAGTACACTCCAAAATGCTGGCAGGGAACCAGATACAATACCGTCAGCGCTTTGACCTGTTTGCGCACCACCAGTCGGCTGTCCTTTTATTTCACACCTCCTGCTGCTTGCAGGCATCCCCGCGCAGGAGGTCACCGGTCTGACCGAAGCAAAGACCACCAACACCTCCAACGAACTGGCCCGCTCCGGCCAGGACCTGGGCGACCACCAGAAGCACACCCTCCCCTACGCATGGGCTGCATCTGCTATTATGGTCGCTGTGGGCTGCTGTTCTGAGGTCTCACCAAAAGAAACACCTTCCTCCTTTTTCACCCATTCCTTCATTCTGATTCCGAAACGTCTGCCGGGCGGAGTACCCGCAGCACGCCACGGAATGCGTGCAAACCAGCAGACTTCCACCCGGTGCTCCGGGTGGTGTCGGCTGGTTTTGCCGTTGTTAGTGGGCGCGCGCCAGAAGTTGGGGCGCACGGTATCGTCCAGCAGCTGCACGCCGTTATAGCGGATGGACACAAGCCCCTTGCCGCGGCCGAAAATGTACTCGAAACCCTCACCCTTTATTCCGATGTTGCAGTCCATTGCCACCAATTCCGGCGCGGCAGCGGTGAGCCGGGCGGCGACGTGGTTGTGCCATACCTGCCCCAAAGCGGCTTCATAGCCCGCCGGGATGCCGGGCAGCACGGCCCGCTGCACAGCGGTAACGGTCATGCAGGCAAGCCCAGCCTCCGACAGAGCGAACGGGAATGCGATGTGCACGGTTTTACCGGGTGCACAGTCTGCCCGAAGCACCGCGCGGCGCTCCTGCTTGCCGTTGACCGAAGATGCAAACACCAAGTCGTAGGCGCTCAGGTCGGTAAAGAGGTTCCGGTTTTCAACGATTGCTTTCGTGTCGGTCAGGGTGATTTTCAAGGGGGCGTATGCCGCCTTGAACGCATCCATCTTGGGGGTGTTACGGTGGTCGGGCAGCACAAGGCCATCCACGCAGAATTCCCGGTCGGTGGGGCGGTCGCCAAAGTCGCCGCCGTAGGCAAAGCCGGGCACAGCCTGCGGAATAATAAGGCTTGAGGGGGTCGAGGCTTTTTTCTTTTTTTGGAAAATATTTCAAACCCGTGCAATTCCGAGGGCGGCTCATTCGTATCCAGAATGAAGCGACAAAACCGGGTGCACACCCCGGCAGTGATACACTCAATAAGAAGGGGAGACAATACTATGAAAAAGACGGTTTCTGTTTGCATGACGGCTGTGATGGCCCTTTCCCTGCTGGCAGGCGGTGCGGTACAGGCATACGCACTTTCGGCAGAGACGGCGGAGCCGGTTTTTGCCGTGGCTGAGGAAAACTGCATTTCCGGTAGCTGGAAGCGTACTTCCGACCCGGCACTGACCGAGAAAGTCCGCAAAGTGTTCGACAAGGCCTTTGATGGTCTGGAGGGCGTTTCCTACACGCCCGTGGCCCTGCTGGCAAGCCGCACCACCGGCTTCGGTACCCAGTACCGCATTCTGTGCAAGGCGACTGTCGTCGTACCGGGCGCACAGGAAGAGTATGTTGTGGTCACGCTGCAGCGCGGCTGGATGGGCAAGGCAGAAATTCTGGACATTGGCGACTCGCTGTGCCTGACAAATCTGGACTATGAAGAAGGCGCTGTGGGCACCTGGCAGGAAGCCGAATCCCCCGCCATGACGGAGGAAGCCACGGCGGCGTTCAACGAGGCCACCGAGGGCTTTGTGGGCGTGGATTATGTGCCAGTGACCTTGCTGAGCACCCAGACCGTGGCAGGCACGAACTACCGTATCCTGTGCGAAGCAACCACGGTTTATCCGGGTGCTGAGATGCACTATGCCGTTGTGAACGTGTATGAAAGTCTGGAAGGCAATGCCAACATCATCAGCGTGACCGATGGATATGTAAGCTAAGGGAGAGTTTTTGATTCAGAAGGTCCTCCGCTGCACCTTGGGTATATTCAGCGGAAACATTTATTTTGATATTGCAAACAAGCCAGACCGGTGGGTCTGGCTTGTTTGCTGTTCCACGGAGTGGGCGTGGAGGAAAAGTGCTCCGCAGCATAACCTCAAAGCTGTGAGCCTTTTTATTTGACTCGTCCCTTTCTCTGTTGTCACTCTGCCTGTATCTCTTCCACCAGCGGCAGATAGTCGGCGCAATGTTTCCGGTATAGCGGCTGCACCAGTTGCCGGAAGTTCTGCATTTCTTCTTCGGGCAGCGGCAGTTCCCGGCACCCGCCAGCCAATGCCGCTTTTCGGGCAGCTGTTTCCTCCTGTGCCCAGAGCTGGCGCTCGTACTGCGCCGATGCCCGGGCGCACGCTTGCAGGGTCTGCCGGTATTCCTCCGGCAGTGCATCCCATGTGCGGCCGGAAGCCAACTGCACCTCCGGTACGCGGCTGTGCTCATCGGCCATGTAGTACCGTGCCACCTTATAGTGCTCCATGGAATAGTAGGCCGGCCAGTTGTTTTCGGCGGCATCGATCTGCCCGGTCTCAAGCGCTGAGTACACATCGCTGTACGCCGTGGTCTCCGGCACTGCACCCAGCAGACGGATCATATCGATCACGATCTGCGAATCCTGCACGCGGATGGTCTTGCCCTGTAAATCGTTCAGGCTGCGCACCGGCTGACGGGCATAAAACGAGCGGGCACCCGCGTCGTACCAGCTCAGGCCTACCCTTCCCTGCGCAGCAAAGTCCTGCAAAAACTCTGTCCCGATGCTGCCGTCCAGCACGCGCCACATGTGGTCGGCATCCCGGTAGAGATACGGCAGCAGCAGTACGTTGAGCCGGGGCAGATCGTCGGTGGCCACCGAGAGCGACACACGGGCAAAATCTACGCCGCCAATGGCAAGCTGTTCCCACACCTGCTGTTCCGAGCCGTACTCGCCGTTCGCCTTGACCTGAATGACCACCTTGCCCCCGGTCTGCTGCTGCACAAGGTCCGCAAAATACTGCGCGCCCTGCGTGGTGGGGTATCCGGCGGGCTGGTTGTCGGCATAGGTCAGCACATAGTCCGGTGTGGTCTGCAGCTTTGCGGCACAGCCTGTCAGCTGCAAAGCCGCAAAGCCCAGCCCGGCTAAAAAAGTCCGTCTGCGCATGGTGTCTCCCTCCCTTTGCAGATAGTATAGCGCACAAGACTGCCTTTGTGCAAGAGACAGGAAAAGGCAGTACCCGCCGCAAAGCAGATACCGCCTTTTTTAGGAGAAGAAGGGAACGTCTCAGTTACATCAGGCCCATTGCCTGCGGCAGTGCGGTAGACACCGCCGGGATAAAGGTGACCAGCAGCAGGCCGCCGATGATGGCCACATAGTACATAAGCATGTACGGCATGACCTTGGAAAGCGAGGTGCGGCCCACCTTGATGCCCACGAACAGTGCGTTGCCCACAGGCGGGGTGATGTTGCCGATGCACAGGTTATACACGAGGATCAGACCGAACTGGATGGTGCTCATGCCAAAGCTCTGGCAGATGGGCAGGAACAGCGGGGTGAAGATGAGGATGGCCGGGGTCACATCCATAAAGGTGCCGGACACCAGCAGGATCACATTCATAATGAGCAGGATGATGTACTTGTTGCTGGTCAGGCTCAGCAGGGCTGCCGCCACAGCATCCGGGATCTGCAAAAAGGCCATGACCCAGCCCAGAATGTTGGAAACACCCACAAGGAACACCACCATGCCGGACATCTTGGCAGAGTCCACGATGATCTTCCACAGGCTCTTCAGGTTGATGGAGCGGTAGCAGAAAGCCAGCACCAGCGCATAGACGACCGCGATGGCAGAGCCTTCGGTGGCAGAGAACACACCGCCGATGATGCCGCCGATGACCACGATGATCAGGGACAGGGAAGGCAGGGCGCGCAGGGTGCAGACGCCGAGGTTTTTCCAGTCAAATTTGCCGGGTGTGCCCTTGTACCCCAGCTTGATCGCCAGCAGCACGCCCACCACGCAGCAGCACAGCGCCCAGATGATGCCGGGGATGTAACCAGCCATGAACAGCGCAGCCACAGAGGTGCCGCCGGATGCCAGCGAGTAGGTGATCAAGGCGTTGGACGGCGGGATCAGTAAACCGGAGCAGGAGGAAGCGGCGTTGGTGGCAGCGGTCACGGCGGGGTCGTAGCCCTGCTCGTCGGCACCGTCGCGGATCATGGAGCCAACAGCAGCAGCCGCGGCAGATGCAGAGCCGGAGATGGCACCGAACAGGGCGTTGGTGCCGATGTTGGTCACCAGCAGTGCGCCGGGCATCTTGCCCAGAATGGCCATGACGAAATCCACCAGACGCTTGGCGATGCCTCCCTGATTCATGATATTGCCGGCCAGAATAAAGAACGGGATGGCGGTCAGGCTGAACTTGCTCATGCCCACAAAGGTGCGCTGGGCAGCGGTCAGCACGGCAACATTCAGATCAATGGAAGAAAGGATGGCAGTCAGGGAAGAGACTGCAATGGCGTACGAGATGGGCACGCCAAGGAACAGCAGCACCAGCAGCACTGCCAGAATTACGAGTAACGCTTGAATTGCCACAGCTTAGTCCTCCTTATTTTCCTTGTCGGCATCGGCAGCCATTTCGGCTTCCACTTTTGCAAAGTCTGCATCCTCCGGGGTATCCAGACAGATGGAGCCGTTGGCGATACCGATAATGTTCAGCACGGAATACACCAGAATGATCACGCCGCAGATGGGCATGACCCAGTAGAACACGCCCACGGCTACGCCCAGCGAGGAGGTCTGCTGTCCCATAGCCAGCTGGGACACCTGAAAACCGCCGAACACCAGAATGGTCGCGGAGAAGAGGAAGGCGATGACCTCGGCAAAGATGTGGAACGCCTTGCGCATGGTGGGGTTGAACCGGTCCACCAGCACGGGAATGTTCATGTGGCCACGCTCGCCGGAGACGATGGTGGCGCCCAGCATGGTGCTCCAGCCGAACAGATAACCCACCAGCTCTTCCGACCATGTGGAGGGAGAGTTGAAGATATAACGTACGATGACCTGATAGGTGGTCAGCACCACCATGACCGTCATGCTCAGACCTGCCAGCAGGTTGAGCACCTTGTTCAGGGTATTTCTCAGTTTTTCCATGATGCTCCTCCTCAGTCCGCAGTATGGGCAGCGTTGTGCTGCTGGATCAGGTCATAAATGGGCTGCAACTCCGGGTTTGCTGCCAGCACGGAATCATGCAGGGGGGCCATAGCCTCCTGAAACGGTGCAGTGTCCGGGTAAATAAAGTTGACGTGCTGCTCATTCTCGGCCTTATCTTTCGCCTCAGCCACAGCATCCTCCCAGGCGTCCTGCTCGGTGCGCTTCACGATCTGGAAACCCTCTTCAAAGATCGCGCGCTCCTCATCGCTGAGTTCGTTCAGGAAGGCGTAGTTTGCCACCAGCAGATCCGGCACCATCTGGTGCATATCGTAGGAGTAATACTTGCAGATATCGCCGTGACCGTTATCGGTCAGAGCCAGCTCGTTGTTCTCGGCACCATCCAGAATACCGGCCTGTAGTGCGGTGTACACATCGCCGAAGCCCATGGGCGTAGCGGTGCCGCCCAGCAGACGCATCATTTCCACGTTGGTGGGCGACTGCTGCACGCGGATCTTCAGACCCTTCAGGTCGGAGGGCTGGTTGATGGGGGTCTTGATGGTGTAGAAGTTGCGGGTGCCGGCATCCAGCCATGCCACCGTTTCCAAACCGGCCTTGGAAGTGGTCTTGAAAATGGGGTCCGTCACCTCGGGGTCATCCATCGCCTCGTGGTAGGCTTCTACGCTGGAGAACAGGTAAGGCAGGTTGAAGATTTGGTATTTGGCGCTGAAGGTCTCCATGATGGCAGTGGATGCCACCACAAAGTCGATGGCACCGGTCTGGGTCAGCTGCACCATTTCGGTCTGGGAGCCCAGCAACTCGCTGGGGTACACCTCCACACGGTACTTGTCGCCCAGCTTCTCGTTGATGTAGTTGGCAAAGGCTTCCAGTCCCAGATGATCCGGGTGGGTCTGGGACTGCACATGGCCGATGCGCACAATCTTGCGGTCATCACCGGTGCCGACGCCGCAGCCGGTAAGCATCATGCTGCTGGTCAGTGCCGCCGCGCCCATCAGCGACAGAAACGTTCTTCTCTTCATGAATGGCATCCTCTCTTTTCGCGTTTTTTCTATGATTTTATTTTAACAACTCGTTCATTTTTGCGAAACCGGATTATTTTGTGAAACGCAGTACGATTTTGTCTTTGTTGTATCCAAGTACAATTTTTGTGTTTTTTGGACGAAAGAAACTGGCAAAAATAAAAAAGCACCCGTTCCTCTCCTGCTGACAGGCAGGAAAGAACGAGTGCTTCTTTTGGATCCGATTTATCCTTGTGCCGCTTTTTCCGCTGCGGCTACGCGGTATTCCGAAGGGGTCTGGCCGGTCAGGCGCTTGAACACCCTTGTAAAATAGTTGGCGTCGCTGTAACCCACAGCAGCGCCGATATCCTTCAGGCTCAGGCGCGGGTCCAAAATCAGCTGGCGCGCCTTGCTCACCCGGTATTCGTTCAGGTAGGCCGAAAAGTTTACCTTAAAACACTGCTTGAACAACTTGCAGAAGTAGGCGTCCGAGTAGCGCAGCGCAGCGGCGGCATCCTGCATGGAGATATCCTCCCCATAGTGGGCGTCGATGAAGCGGCTGATCTCGGCACGGATGATGGCGGTACGCATATCCTCGTCCTCTTCCCGGCGGACAGGCTGTTCAGGCGCAGGGGGCTGTACCGGGTGGGCAGGCAGCGGCACCGACACCTGCCGGATGGCATCCTCCACCGCGAATACCAGTTCCTGCTCGTTGTAAGGCTTGAGCAGATAGTCCATCGCCCGTACAGAGATCGCCTGCCGTGCATAGTCGAACTTATCAAAGCCGGTCAGGAACAGGATGGCGCAATTTCTGTCTGTTTCTCGGATCTTGCGCGCCACCTCCAGCCCGGTGAGACCCGGCATTTCAATGTCCAGCACAGCCACCTGCGGCGCTTCGCGGGCAAAAATTTCCAGAGCCTCTCTGCCGTTTTTGGCTTCATACAGGCAGATCAGGTCTCCCAGATACTTCTGCAAAGTCCGGCACAGCACCTTGCGCTCGATCAATTCATCCTCTGCCACCAGCAATTTGCACTTCACGAGAGCGTCTCCTCCTTTTCTTCCGGCTGCTGCGTCTGCGGGAGCTCAAACCGCACCACAGTACCGTGACCTGCGCGGCTGTATATCTGCATTTTTCCGCCCGGATACAGCATCCCGATACGGCGGGAAATGTTGCCAAGGCCAATGCTGCGGCCGGTCTGCTCGCTCTGAGCGATTCTGGCCTGCACAGCGTCCAGTTCCTCTGGGGTCATTCCCTTGCCGTTGTCCGCAACTGTGAGCACCAGCACATTGCCCTGCATCCATGCTCGCAGCAGGATGCGTCCGCCTTCCTCGCGGGACTTGAGCCCATGCGAGTAAGCGTTTTCCACCACCGGCTGCAGCATAAAGGACGGTACCAAAACCGCCGCAGGCTGCACCCGGATGCTTTTTTCTACGGTAATGCGTCCGTCGAACCGCATTTGCTGCAAATAAATGTAGTCCTCCAGCCCGTCCAGTTCCTCCTCCAGCGTGATCTGCTGGCGCTTGGTGCGCAGGTTGTGCCGGAACAAACTGCCCAAATGCACGATCATCTGGTCGGTGGTGGAAGCATCCTCCAGCCGCGCCATGCAGGAGATCATGTTCAGGGTGTTGAACAGAAAATGCGGATTCACCTGACTTTTGAGCACCTCCAGCCGGGTGTGCTCCAGATCTTTTTCCAGCGCAAGGTTCCGCACCTCTTCCCGGTGCAAGGCCTGCTGGGTGGTCAGCTGCTGCGCCATGGCGTGCTTCATCTGGTTAAAGGTTCCCGTCAGCCGCCCCACTTCGTCGCTGCTTTTCACCGGAAGATCCGGGCTTGAAAGATCCCCCTCGGCAATGCTGCGGGAGGCCTGTGCCAACCGCAGCAGCGGACGCACCACCGCGCGGCTCAGCACCCGGATGAGCAGCAGCATCAGCGCGGCTGCCGTCAGGAACAGCCCCAGATACAGCCACGGCAGATGCCGGATGTGAGCCGCCGTGCTGCTGTAAAGGGCGTTTTCCTGTTCCAGCGTGGCCTGTGTCAGACGTAGCGCATACTCGGCAAGGTAGTCCTGCAGTGCCATCACATGGTACATCTGTTCAATATAGGTATCTGCCGAGGGGGAAAGCTGCAAAAAAGCATCCCGCTCCTGCCGATAGCCCGCGTACCCTTGCAAAAGGTTCCATGTACGGGCATAGCGTTCTTCACCGATGCGGGCATAATCGAAGGGCAGGGCCGCAAGGCTCTGTTCGGAAGCGGTGCAGGCGGCGGTATAGGTCTGTTCGGTTTCAGAAGTAGGCTGACGCACATAGCGTGCAAAGGCTTGTGCTTCGTCCTTGAGGGCGTTTTGCACCGTGTAGCAGACGGCGTTGTCGGCCAGCAGCGTATCAAAGGAGCGCACCGTCCACTGACCTGCCATGGTAGCAATGCCAGTGGAAAGCATGGTGACCAGCAAAATCGCGGCAAGCCATGCCGTGACCTTGCGGCGCAGGGATATACCGCCCTGCGCGGTTTTGTTCCGTGCCATACGCTTTCCCTCCTGTCCTTGCAGCACCCGGCCTTTTTTATAAGTATAATGATCTCCCGGGGAAAGTGCAACTGCAAAAAGCACCGGTTTCCGCAAAGAAACCGGTGCTTGCAGGCAGCGTGCCAAGCCGTCAACGGGTCAACAGCTCAAAATGATTCCGTTTGGTGACCAACAGCCCTTCCTTTTGCAGCTTGGAAAGTTCTGCCGACATGGCGGCACGCTCCACGCAGAGAAAATCCGCCAGCTGCTGACGGTCAAAGGGAATGTCAAAGGAAAGGGAGGACTGCCGGATGGATTCGGCAGACAGGTAGGACAGCAGCTTTTCCCGGGTGGTTCGCTTGCTGACATGGGTGATCTTATCGTTAAAAAGCAGTATTTTATTTGCCAGAACGCTGACCAGATTGCGAATGAGTTTCTGGTGATGGTCGCAGGCGGTGGGGCAGGCGGTAAGCAGCCGCTTGACGTTGAGCAGCAGAATTTCGCAATCCTCCTCTGCCACCACGCTGATGTTCAGGATGGCACCGGGAGTGGCGGCGTAAGGTTCGCCGAAAAAGTCTCCGGTATTGCACTTGGACAGGATGTTGCGGTGTCCCCAAAGGTCCTCCTGGATCACAAGGGTGGAGCCGGACAGCATAAGCCCCATGACCTCCGTGGAATCTCCGGCACGGAAAATGTAGGAGCCCCGGGGCCGGGTGATTTTCGCTGCACTGACACAGTGCAGGATGGACAAAATCTCATCGTCGGTAAGCCCGGTAAAAAAGGGGCAGTTCCGCAGAACAGGCAGATATTTTTGCATAAAAGCCCTCCTTGTTGGAATTCAAACATACAAGTTGCCTTTAGTATACTATAATAAATCTGCAAATGCAAAAAACACCCACAACAGGAGAGTATAGATATGATTCGGAAGATCATCCATATTGACGAAGAAAAATGCAACGGCTGCGGCTTGTGCGCAACCGCCTGCCACGAGGGAGCCATTGACATCATCAACGGCAAGGCAAAGCTGGTGCGGGAAAATTTCTGCGATGGCTTTGGCGACTGCCTGCCGGGCTGTCCCACCGGAGCCATTACCTTTGAGGAGCGGGAAGCCCCCGCCTACGACGAGGCAGCGGTGCAGGAGAACAAAAAGAAAAAGGAGCTGCAGGAGAAGATGAAGCACCTCCACGAGGGCGGTTGCCCCGGCTCCCGGATGCGGATGCTGGAACAGCCGGAGGCTGCCGAAAGCGCAGTTTCTGCCCCCGTGCAGCCAGTTTCCCGCCTGCGCAACTGGCCGGTGCAGATCAAGCTGGCACCCATCCATGCGCCCTACTTTGAGGGCGCAAAACTCCTGATTGCAGCGGACTGCACGGCATACGCCTACGCCAATTTCCATCAGGAATTTATGCGCGGCAAGGTGACCCTTATCGGCTGCCCGAAGCTGGACGCTGTGGATTACAGCGAAAAGCTCACCGAGATCCTGCGCAGCAACGACATCCAGAGCGTGACCATCCTCCGCATGGAAGTGCCCTGCTGCGGCGGCTTGGAGATGGCCGCAAAAAAGGCACTGCAGACCAGCGGAAAGTTCATTCCCTGGCAGGTGGTCACCATCTCCATTGACGGAAAAATTCTGGATTAAAAGTACTGGGCAAACGATATGTACCCAGTTTTCTGGACACTGAATCAAAATTGAATAATTAAGAATCCATCATGGATGCTTCTCTGAATTTAGAGGGGAAGCATCCATTTTGTTTTCGCTTGGATTCTGCTGTTATTGTAATAGTCAATATACTCGGCAATCGCCTTGGAGAAGACTTGAAATGGGATGCCATTGACTTTGAAAACAAGAAAATCAGCATTCAGCATACGGTTGTGACCGCAAAGGTCAACGGAACGGTAACGGAAATCGCACGAGATAAGACAAAAACAAAGTCGAGCTGCCGGACACTTCCCCTGAT
>OJKO01000285.1_pt1 | contig 22662 bp, 24 predicted proteins | sample 1596541 | NCBI WGS metagenome assembly OJKO01 (sample SAMEA4350163, study PRJEB24818) | metagenome | biome: human; feature: gut; material: faeces | place: Denmark | collected 2013-09
CCTGCAAGCCACCTGAACTACACACAATAATGAAAAAATGCAATGGTACTGGATTGGTACTAAAAATATGTGAAACGAAAAATAACGTGTGGAAAAAGTATAGATTATCAATACAAAACAGTATAGATAACCACATTAAAATAACCTACATCAAACCAAACTTTGCGAGTTTGAATAATTTTTTTAAAAAATAAAAATATAGAAGGATTTATTTTTCAATAGGAAATGAAGAAGGCTCCAGGAGATTTTAAGAGATCTTCTGGGGTCGTTTATTTATGTGTGGTATACTGGAATATATCTATATGAAAATTTGATTCAAAGCCTTATCCAAGTAAGATATGAAAATCAGATGCTAAACATATATTGCAGAAGGAGAACATTGAATGATAGATATATATACGGAGAGGAAAGATTCAAAAGACGGGATTTTTTACAATGACTTGTACTTCAACCTGAATACAGGCAATGAAGATATGTCACAAAAAGAAATTGATTTGATTCAACAAGTGGATGAAGCGAAGCTGACACCGGACAAGCATCATATAGAAACAAAATATGGCTTAGGTACAATCCGAAATTTATCATCAGGCTGCAAGACATTGCTTAATATTATAAAGCATCCCGATAAGGTGGTAAATGTTGAAGAATGCGGTTCGAATGTGCTTAGAATCATTTTTACTATGGATAATATTAGGATTTATATGTCAAGACCAACGCTTTTTGATATTCCGGATGATGCCAAAATCAGATTTAATGATTCTGATATAGTTACCGGTGGCAGAGGATATAATGCTTGGTGGAGTAAGGAGTATGCAAGGAGAGAAGCAGATGATTTATAAGAATATAACATTTAAAGCAGCTCCATTTTCATATGATTTGACATTTGATGACAGGATTACTCTTGTTGGTGGGGATAGTGGTACCGGTAAAACAGTACTTTATGAAATGCTGGAAGATATAAGATTGACAGACGAATACAAGGCTATCAAGCTGTTTAATTATAAATCAGATGATTTTTTAGAAGCAATCAAACAGTGCAGAGATAGTTTTATTGTGATAGATAATGCAGATTGTTTGATTAATGATGATGTCAGGAGATTCATTAATTTTGAGTTGTCTAATCAGTATATGCTTTTTCTAAAAAATTGTGACGGACTCAATGTATCTGATAAGAGCTTTAAGGTGCTGAAGCTTGATAATAACAGGATAACTCTGGAAGAGGAGCTGTGATAGGAGATATTTATGGACAGATGATACCGGTGCAGGGCTTCACTTCTGGAAATTAGTTAATCAGCTTTTCTCTGACAATGAACTTGTAGTTGAGAGTAAAGGGAGCAATCAGGGCTTATTGGATGCATTAATAGACTTGGATATTAAAGATGACGATAAATACTATATTGCATTTGATTATGTGGTTGATAATCAGGACATTCGCAACAAGTATCGTATGTTGAAGTCAATAACAGATAAGTCAGATGGAAAGATTGTGATTCTGGATATGATTTGTTTTGAGTACCTGATTCTTGCATTTGACAGGCTGGTAGAATTGACAGGCACCGGAAAGACAGATAAAATAAAAATCCGTGATAAAGTTTTGGCGGCAGTTGAGAATCACAGAATCGATTTATCAAAGATTGATGATGAGAAAACATTACAGTACATAGCAGGTTTTAAGAGATATTCTACAGAACGTGTGATGAAGTCATTGGTTGGTGAATTTACACAAAATGAAAAGTGGTCTGTTAAAGGGAATCTTATGGGTGAATGCTGGTATAAAGATTGTTGTGTGTCAGAGCATACGGATAATCTGAGGTGTGGTAAGCCTGAGGTTATGGATGGGAATGAGAAGATGAGGACGCTGATATGGTCAGAGGAAGTACAAAGGCTAATGAGAGATTACATATAATGATTTATCAGACTTCAGTGGAGAATTGAGGCGGGAAGTGAAAAGAATACTTGAGATGAATAGATAATGACGGAAAGGGAGGTATGACAAATGCGTGATCCAATAGAGAATGTGACTAGATTGCAGAAGCAGTTGAACAATCTGCAATTGGAGAATCAGGTATTAAAGAACATATTGGATAAAGCGGGACTGTCATATCAAAATGAACTGGCAAGTATAAGGAAAACGGATACGAAAGAGGATTTTGATCCAGAACAGGGTAAAAGGATTGTGCACCCCAAAGAGATTACAGACAGGATGGCAAAGCTCTTTTTCTCATTCTTTTGGGGAAGAACAGATGTATATGCGAAAAGAAATGTAAATAAAAACGGAGAGGCGGCATATTATCCGCAGTGTGATAATTTCTGGTCAGATAATTGCCATAGGAAATTAAATACACATATAGACTGTAAGGATTGCAAATATTGCTCGTATACAAGATTAGATTTACCAACCATATTGATGCATTTGAGGGGAAACTCTTATGCTGCAAAAGATGTAATCGGTGTATATCCATTATTTAGTGATGGAACATGAAGGTTTCTGGTGTTTGACTTTGATAATCATGAGAAGAATGCAGAAAAAAGGGACTTTGCAAATACAGATGATACATGGATTGAAGAAGTCGAAGCTATGAGAGATATCTGCACATTAAATGGGATAGAACCTTTGGTAGAACGTTCTCGTTCAGGAAAAGGTGCACATATATGGATATTCTTTGACAAGCCAATATCGGCGGCATTGGTTCGTAAATTTGGCTTTGCACTTTTAGATAAAGGTGCAGAGCAGGTGAATTTAAAGTCATTCAATTATTATGATAGAATGTTGCCAGCACAGGATTCCTTAGAAAATGTGGCAATAGGAAACCTGATTGCATTGCCATTACAGGGAAGGGCGTTGAAAGATGGCAATAGTGCATTTGTAGATAGTAACTGGAATGCTTATCTTGACCAATGGAATGCTTTATTAAGTAAACCTAAGCTTTCAGAAGAATTTCTGGAGAATAAGATAAGGGAATGGATATTTACAGCAGATGACTTTGAAGCATCCAGTGATGAAGAAAATAGGGAAAAGCCATGGGATAGAATGAAAAATTTTGCAAAATCAGATGTTGATGGGAAAATGGATATCACATTATCAAATGGTATATATGTCGACAGCACGAATCTTAAGCCTGCGATGCAGAATAAGATTCGCAGAATGGCAGCCTTTAGTAACCCAGTATTTTATAAAAATCGTGCGATTGGAACATCTAATTATGATACTTCGAGGTGGATTTATCTTGGAAAAGACCATCTTGGTGGATACATACAGATTCCAAGAGGATTACAGGATGAATTAATAGCAAATATTGATAAGGCAGGAATTGAATATACTATTGATGATGAGAGGCAGCAGGGAAGAAATATTAATGTAGAATTCAATGGAGAACTACGACCTGAACAGAACAAGGCGTTAAAGGAACTGACTAAGCATGATAATGGAATACTTCATGCTGCAACAGCATTTGGGAAAACAGTTGTATGCAGTGCAGTAATTGCAGAAAAGAAAGTGAATACTCTGATCCTGCTTGAATCATCTGCACTTATAGAACAGTGGAAAGATGCTCTAAACAAATTTTTAATTATAGATGAAGAACTACCCCAGTACAAAACGAAAACTGGAAGATTAAGAACAAGAAAAAGTCTGATTGGAACATTGCAGGGAGTACATGATTCGATGACAGGGATTGTTGATATTGCAATGGTCGGCTCACTTTGCAAAAAGGGAGAGTTTCATAATTTGCTGAATGATTATGGACTTGTGATAATTGATGAGTGTCATCATTCTGCCTCTGAAACAATAGCAAATGTGCTAAAAGAAGTAAAAGCAAGGTATGTATATAGTGTGACAGCAACTCCGAAAAGAGGAGATGGACTGGAAAAAATCAATTATATGCTGATAGGACCTATAAGATATAGTTACACAGCAAAGGAAAAGGCTATGGAGCAGGGGATACAACATCTTGTATATCCGCGTTTTACCAGAACTGTTCCACCAAGAGGTGTACTTATCGGTAAGATGCATCCAAATGAAGCTTATGAGATTATTCATAATAATGATATCAGAGACGAACAGATTGTTGAAGATGTGAAGAATTGCGTATCAGCAGGTCGCACCCCAGTTGTTTTATCACGATACAAGGATCATTCAGAGAAACTGTACGAGCGATTGAAAGATTATGCAGACCATGTATTTTTAATGACAGGCAACAACTCAAAGAAAGAACATAAGAAGATTTTGGAACAGATGCATCAGGTTGATAAGGCGGAGTCTCTGATATTAATAGCTACAGGTTCACTTGTAGGAGAGGGTTTTGATTTTCCAAGACTGGATACACTTTTTATGGCAACACCTGTATCATTTCGAGGAGTTGTTGAACAGTATGCCGGTCGATTGAATCGTGATTATGCAGGTAAAGAAAATGTAATAATATATGATTATGTAGACAACCATATTACAATGTTTAATAACATGTATATGAAGAGACTTAAAGCATATAAACAGATTGGATATGAGATTGCAGGGGGGTTGCATAATGATAAACAGACAGCTAATGCAATATACGACGGTGATAATTATGCTGAAAATTATCATAAAGATTTACTGGATGCAAATAAAAATATAATCATTTCAAGCCCTGCAATTAGTGGGACAAAAGTTTATGAACTTATTAATCTGCTAAAAGAAAAGCAGTTATCAGGTGTTCAGATTACGATAGTAACATGGGCACCGGATTCCTATGGATTTGGAGATGCAGCATACTGGATGCAGCTACATGAAGAAATGCGCAAAGCTGGTTTCTACATTAAAACAGTAGAAGAGTCATGTGAACGTTTTGCTGTTATTGATCAGGAAGTCGTCTGGTATGGAAATATTAATCTTTTGGCGAAGGATAAGGTTGATGACAGTATTATGAGGGTTTTGAGTAAAGAGATAGCCAGTGAATTGATGGAAATTACGTTTGGAGATAATGGTTGAGCTGAATAGGACTAAAACATGTGGAGTCGATAAGATGTAAAGAAGACGTTTCATGAGAATAGAGAAAGGAATGCGTTTATGAGCAAAGAATTACAGATAAGAAATAGCACTGTTGATTTCTTGGTTTTCACACGAGATGCAGGAGAAGACGGAATAGAAGTCAGGGTTCAGAATGGCGATGTATGGCTTACGCAGAAAGCAATTTCGCAGCTTTTTGATGTAGATAGAAGTGTGATTACAAAACATCTGAGTAACATTTTTAAAGAGGGAGAATTAGATGAAAATTCAGTTTGTGCAAAATTTGCACAAACTGCGGATGATGGAAAAACATACAATTATAAGTTCTATTCATTAGCGGCTATTATTGCTGTGGGCTATCGCATTAATTCAGAACGGGCAATGCAGTTTAGAACATGGGCAACAAAGGTATTGGATACATTTACAAAGCAGGGTTATGTTCTTGATAAAAGCAGATTGATTAATGGACAGATTTTCGACGAAGATTATTTTGAGCATCTTATTGCTGAGATTCAGGAAATCAGAGCAAGTGAGAGAAGATTTTACCAGAAAATTACAGATATATATGCAACAGCAGTTGATTATGATAAGAATTCACAGGTGACAAGAGAGTTTTATGCAACAGTTCAGAATAAGATGCATTATGCAGTTCATGGTAATACAGCGGCAGAAGTGATAGTGGCAAGAGCTGATCATAATAAGGAACATATGGGACTTAAATCATGGAAAAATGCGCCTGATGGTAAAATAGTAAAAACAGATGTTTCAATTGCAAAAAACTACTTAGGAAAAGAAGAACTTGCAGAATTAAATGAGATTGTGACAATGTATCTTGATTATGCAACAAGACAGGCACGAAGACATATTCCTATGACTATGGAAGATTGGAAAACAAAGCTTGACGCATTTCTTAGATTTAATGATGCAGAAGTACTTCAGGATAAAGGGAAAGTAACAGCAGCTATTGCAAAGGAATTTGCAGAAAGCGAATTTGAGAAATACAGAGTTATACAGGATTCACTATATGAAAGTGATTTTGATAAATTGATGAATGATATGGAAAAGGATGATGCTATCCATTAGTACCACAAAAAGTCTGATTCTAAAAAAGAGATGTGCCAGCTGTACTCTGATTTCAATCAATCCACCACTTCAAAATTTTCTTGCAACTCAGTTATTATAGTTATATAATTCTAGTTAGTTTAACCTAATCAATGAGCGGGCGATTATTTGTACAATAATATAAAATTTTGTAACTGTTATTGTTGATGAAAGGCGGGATGATTATATGACAGTTCAAGAGTGGGAAAAGGATTTTTATGGAAATAATGTAACAATCACAACGAGAGATAATGAATGCGTCATTTATAGAATTCGGGACGATTCGGGAGATTCAGTTCTAACACGTTTTGAAGTTTATCCTGGGATTGCACTGATTTACAACGATGTACATACAGACTATATTTCAATTAAGGAGTTAGTCGGATATGAGAACATATTGGAAATCAATCATTGTCGTGAGGGGAGAATTGAATTTGAATCATCAGAAGGAGAGTGTTTATATGTGAAAAAGGGGGATATGGCAATTAATATGAAAGCTGGAGTAAAGTCATATTCTTATTTCCCACAGTCACATTATCATGGCGTGACAATAGAAATTGATTTTGATAAAATTGAAAAAAATCAAAACATGATTATGAAAGAAATGCAATTGAGCCCCAAAATTTTACAGGACAAATTCTGTAATCACAAGCAATGTATTGTTCTACATGAAAAGCAGGAATTTGAACATTTGTTTTCGGAAATTTATTGTGTTCCTGAACAGATAAAAAAGAGCTATTACAAAATTAAAGTGATGGAGATTCTGCTGTTTTTATTTGCGCTGGATACAACAAAGGAGAAGATTGAGAATCGTTATTTTAACAAAAATCTGGTTGCAAAAGTAAAGGAGATACACCAATACATGTTAAATCATATAGATGAGAAGTTAACTATTGCTTGTCTGGCAGATAAACATCAAATCTCTGCAACGAATCTTAAGAAATATTTCAAGGAGATTTATGGGCTGAGTATATATGCATACTTAAAAGAAAAGCGCATTCAAAAGGCTGCAGAATTACTTAGGGAAACGAACCATGAAATAGGCAAGATTGCAGGCATGGTTGGATATGATAACGCAAGTAAATTTTCCAACAGTTTTAAAAGCATTATGGGAATCAATCCAAGTGAATATAAAAAGTCTGTCTGAATGGAGCATTTCATACTTTTTGGAGTAGATGAAAATTGAAACAATGATTATAATATCAAATGAGTTTGGCAAGATGTTTGTCTTGCCTTTTATTACAATAACAAGTTAGACACTACTAATTTTAGGAAGGAGCAACAAATATGAACAAGACAACTAAAAGTTCAAGATTGCAAGGAAAGGATTTGATGAATATTGGAATATATTCGGCTATTTACTGTGTCATTGTAACTGGTGTAGCGATGCTTGGCTATATCCCAATTATGATGCCGATGTTATGCGCGTTAGTACCACTGATTGCTGGAGTTCCATTTATGTTATTTCTGACGAAGGTAAAGAAATTTGGAATGATATGGATTATGAGTATCATCATCGGAATCTTTATGATTTTAACCGGAATGGCACATTATGCGTTGATTGTGGGATTTTTTACAGGCTTAATTGCAGAACTAATTTATAAAAGCGGGAACTACGCAAGTCAGACAAAAGCTGTGCTTACATGCGGCGTATTTAGCATGTGGGCGTGGGGAAATTTTATTCCGTTATTTTTTAACAGAGAGGCATATTGGGCGACAAGACAGAGTTTTGGAGAAGAGTATATTACGACTTTAAATAGTCTGATGCCAATGTGGTTATGCCCAGTTCTTTTGATTGCCAGTTTTGTTTTTGGAATCATAGGCGGAATGTTTGGAAAAGCATTACTAAAGAAACATTTTAAAAAAGCGGGAATTGTATAATGAAGAATGAAATGATGAGTAGTGGAAAGGGGAAACGAAAAATAACTCTTGATCCAAGAACTAAGCTTGCTTTACTTCTTATGGTAGCTACATTCGTGCTTGGCGGTGCAGGCGGAAATGAGCTGATATGGGCAAGAATTTTATTGGCAATAATACCAGCAATACTACTTCTTTTTAGCGGTAAGGTGAAAGCTTTTTTCGTCTTTGAGATGCTGTTTTTGGCAGGATGTCTTTTACAGTATTATCTGCTTGGAAAGCTGAGCGGTTTTTTTAATTTCCTTGTGTTAGCAACAGCGGGTATTCTTTCCCAGTTTATACCCGGGCTTATGATGGGATATTATACAGTTACAACAACAACTGTCAGTGAATTTGTGGCGGCGATGGAACGTATGCATATGCCAAAGCAAATTGTGATACCGTTATCAGTTATGTTTCGGTTCTTTCCGACGGTAGGAGAAGAGGCATCAAGCATATCAGATGCCATGAGAATGAGAGGAATATCCTTTGGTGGAAATCATCCGGGAAAGATGCTGGAATATCGATTGATACCCCTTATGACCTGTTCTGTCAAAATCGGAGATGAACTTTCTGCGGCTGCCTTGACGAGAGGGCTTGGAGCAGATGTGAAAAGAACAAATATCTGTAAGATTGGATTTCGTTTTGTGGATTATATTGTTTTGCTGGGCTGTATCATTACTTTGGCATATTTATTGCTGGTTAAGATTGGAGGCTTTTTATGATTGAGTTACAAAATATATGCTTCGAATATGGGTCAGAGGAACAAAATATAGCCGGAAGAGGGGCACTTCATAACATCAATTTACATATTCCAGATGGACAGATTGTTTTATTGTGTGGAGAATCAGGATGCGGAAAGACAACAATTACCAGATTACTGAATGGATTGATACCACATTTCTATGAAGGCAATCTTACCGGAACGATTTGTATTGATGGGAAAGAAATCAATGATCAGCCATTATATGAAACTGCATTACTGTCTGGAACTGTTTTCCAAAATCCAAGATCACAGTTTTTTAATGTGGATACGACAAGTGAATTAGCATTTGGCCTTGAGAACAGAGGCATGGAAGAAACACAAATTCTTAAAAAGGTAGATAAAACAGTTCAGGAACTGAAATTGGAGAAACTGATGAATCGAAGCATTTTTGATTTGTCAGGTGGTGAAAAACAGAAAATTGCTTGTGGATGCGTATCTGTCTGCTCACCGAATATTATCATTTTGGATGAACCATCTGCAAATCTTGATTTAAAATCAATGGAACAGTTGCACGTTATGATTGAAAAATGGAAAGTAGAACACAAAACAGTTGTGATAGCAGAGCACAGGCTTGCGTATATCTGGAATTTGATAGAGCGCATGGTTTTTCTAAAAGAAGGTAAGATTGAATTTGATTTTAGCAAGGAGGAAATGCAAAAGCTGACTCCGAGAGATCTACACCAGATGGGACTTCGTTCAAACCAAGATGTAAAAATGGTTCATTATAATCGAAATGAGAATATAGACCGGATTGTATTCAAAAATTTTGTATTTGGGTATGAGAAAAATCATAATATTCTGAATTTGAAAACAATGGAAATAGACAAGAACTCAATAACAGCTATTGTAGGAAATAATGGAATTGGAAAGTCTACCTTTTTACGATGTATATGTGGACTTGAAAAAAAGTGTAAAGGAATCATGGAGATTGATGGAAAAGTATATAAGAGAAAAGAGCGCTTGAATGAAATATTTCTTGTTATGCAGGATGTAAACCATCAACTTTTTACAGAAAGTGTTTTAGATGAAGTTTTGATTAGCATGAAGAAAGAGAATGAAGAAAAAGCATTGGATATTCTAAAATCACTGGACTTATTACCGTACAGGGAGCGACATCCGGTGTCGCTATCCGGAGGAGAAAAGCAAAGAGTTGCGGTTGCTACTGCTATAGCGTCAGAACGTTCTGTCTTACTGTTTGATGAACCGACAAGCGGACTGGATTACCGTCATATGCTTCAGGTTGCCCGCTTATTTGAGAAGCTACGCAATCATGGAAAAACAATTCTGGTTGTGACTCATGATTTGGAATTTATAGAAGCATTACATGCAAACACGATTTGTTTGGAAGAATTGCAGGCGTAAAGAAAGGAGGATTTTTTGTGCAAAATAAAGAAAGAGGTGCAGTCAGCTGGCTTATGGAATTTGCGGGTGAAAAACGAATATTTTATATCGTGAGTGTGATTGCGGCAATTATCGGTGTCATATGTAGTGTGGCTCCGTTTTTATTTGTAAGCGATATTGTTATACGATTGATTGAAAGGAAAACGCGGTGGAGTGGATATTTAATGGATGGTGGTGCAATTGCAGTTTTATGGATGCTTCGTTATCTGTTTCATGGCATTTCAACATGCTGTTCTCATAAGGCGACCTTTCAGGTACTGGCAAATATTCGCAAACGTTTGTGTGATAAATTAGCAAAAGTACCACTGGGAAAGGTTAAGGATACACCGTCGGGTGCACTAAAAAATATAATTGTGGAACGTGTAGATAGTATTGAAACAACACTGGCTCATGTCGTTCCGGAATTCACATCCAATCTGTTGGCACCTGTTGTTGTATTTATGTATCTATGCATTCTTGACTGGCGAATGGCGTTAGCGTCATTAATAACACTTGTATTTGGTATTGTTGCATATATGTTTATGATGGTAGGATACCAGGAAAGCTTTCAGAATACGATTAACAAGACTAAAATATTAAATGATACTGCTGTTGAATATATTAATGGTATCGAAGTAATCAAGGCATTTGGAAAAGCACAGTCTTCTTATGAGAAATTTGAGGTTGCAGCAAAAGAAGGTGCAGATTGCTATGTAGAATGGATGCGCCGTTGCAATGTGCCTTTTTGTATTGCTATGGTTGTAATGCCGTGTACAGCTCTTGCTACAGTTCCAATAGGCGGTTTTTTGTTTATGAAAGGGAGTCTGAGCCTTAGTACGCTGGTTATGTGTTTGATTCTTTCGATGGGGCTTGTTACGCCACTGATTACAGTTATGAGTTATAGTGATGATATTGGCAAAATGGGTTCGATTCTTGGAGAAGTGACAGGGGTGTTATCATGGGAAGAGCAGTTGAGACCTATAAATGATAATAAACAGATAAAGGATTATTCAATTTGTTTAGAAAATGTAAGATTCTCTTATAGGGAAAAGGAAGTACTTCATGGCGTAAATCTTAAAATAGAAAGTGGAACAGTAAATGCATTGGTTGGACCAAGCGGGAGTGGAAAATCAACTATAGCAAAGCTTATTGCATCATTATGGGATGTAGATAGTGGCAGTATCAAAATCGGTGGGGTTGATATAAGTGAGTTATCCTTAAAAAACTATAATCGTAAGATAGCCTATGTTTCTCAGGATAATTACCTGTTTGATAATACGATTCGTGAAAATATTAGAATGGGAGATTTGAATGCAACTGATAAACAAGTAGAACAGGCTGCAAAAGACTGTGGCTGTCATGAGTTTATTATGGCACTTCCGGATGGCTATGATACAATAGTCGGCAGCGCAGGCGGGCATCTTTCCGGAGGTGAGAGACAAAGAATCTCTATCGCCAGAGCAATGCTAAAGAACGCTCCGATTATTATCCTGGACGAAGCAACAGCATATACAGATCCAGAAAATGAGGCACTCATACAACATTCTGTTGCCAAACTTATAAAGGGAAAGACGTTAATTGTTATAGCACACAGACTTTCTACGATTGTGGATGCAGACCAAATCTTTGTTATAGAAAACGGAACAGTGGCAGAAACAGGAACACATAATGAGTTGTTAGCTAACGGTGAAATCTATTCTAATATGTGGAGAGCACATATGAGTGTGAAAGATTCAGAACAGGAGGTGGAGCCTCGTGCTTAGGATATTAAAAAGGTTCTTTGATTTCTGTGGTGCAGAAAATAAAAAGAAATTTTATAAGGCATTGTTTTTGGGTGTGGTATTTGCATTATTGGAGGCAGTAAAAATTCCGGCGATTCTTTTGTTGATTGATGGAGCAATTAAACAAAATGTTACCGAAAGTCTGATTGTTCTATGCTTAGGAATGCTTGTAGCAAGCCTTGCTGCAGCGTCAGTAGTAAAATATCAGATTACTATGTTACAGTGTGAAGCAGGCTATTATACCGCATGCGGAAAACGCATTGAGATTGCAGAACATATGCGATATCTGCCGATGGGATATTTCAATCAGAACAGTCTTGGACAGATCACCAATATTACAACGAATACAATGGAACAGCTGGCTGATGTGGCTACCAGAGTGGTTATGATGACAACGGGCGGTGTCCTTACAAGCTCTGTAATTACAGTAATGATGTTAATCTTTGATATAAGAATTGGCTTTATTGCTATGGTCGGCATGGTTTTGTTTTTTACTGTAAATAGTTTCCTGCAGAGAAAAAGTAAAGCACTTGCACCGGTAAAAGCAGCAGCGGATGAATTCGTTGTAGAGAAGGTATTGGAATATGTTCAGGGAATTTCAGAAGTTCGAAGCTATAATCTGACAGGTTGTGCATCTAAAGAGCTAAATGAAGCAATTGATAAGAACAGGGACATTAATACAACAATGGAACTTAAGACGGTTCCATGGATGCAATTGCAGTCCATTATATTGAAGCTTATGGGTGTGGCTATAATTTTGACCTCATGTGGATTTTACCTTGCGGGCAGTATGACATTACAGAATTGTATTGGCATGATTATCTGTTCTTTTTTGGTATTTGAAAGTCTTGGTTCAGCAGGCAATTACTCGACACTTCTCAGGATTGTGGATTTAAGTGTTTCAAAAGTGGAAAATGTCATGAGAATAAAAGAAATGGATACTGATGGGAAAAATATTATTCCGAAAAACTTTGATATTGAAGTTGAAAATGTAGACTTCTATTATGACGAGAATCACGCAGAAGACGCAAAGATTATTAATCATTTATCAGTACACATTCCGGAAAGAACAACCACGGCCATTGTTGGACCTTCTGGTGGCGGGAAGACAACGTTGTGTCATCTGATTTCAAGATTTTGGGACGTAAGCAATGGAAATATCAGTCTTGGTGGAGAAAATGTAAGGAACTACAGTGTGGATAGCTTGATGAAAAACTTTAGTTTCGTATTTCAGAATGTCTATCTGTTCGAGGACACCATTGCAAATAATATTCGTTTTGGGCAACCTGAAGCGTCAATGAAACTCGTTATGGATGCTGCTAAGAAGGCATGCTGCCATGATTTTATTATGGAGCTGCCAAATGGTTATGATACCGTAATCGGGGAGGGAGGAACCAGTCTTTCTGGTGGTGAAAAACAGCGTATATCTATTGCACGAGCTATTATGAAGGACGCACCTGTGATTATTTTGGATGAAGCAACAGCTAATGTAGACCCGGAAAATGAGAAGGAACTAATGTCTGCTATAGAAGCTCTTACAAAAGAAAAGACGATTATTATGATTGCGCATAGACTTAAAACGGTAGAACATGCAGATCAGATTCTGGTATTAGATAAGGGGCAGATTGTTCAGCAGGGAAGACATAGTGAACTCTTGAAACAGACTGGGATTTATCGTAAATTTATTCTTGAGAGAGAAGAGGCAGTAGGCTGGAAAATATAGAGAAAAGTTCTTAATTCGTACAAATGTATTAAAGAAAATCAAAACAATAATGTAACCATTGAAATTACATCTGATTTTTGATATGATTACTACCAAAGAGAGGTGTTTACAATGCAGATTTCAAGCAGATTTACAATGGCAATTCATATGTTTGCCTGTATAGATACATTTTCAGACCAGAAGATGACAAGTGATTTTATGGCTGCAAGTATTGGAACCAATCCGGTTATTATCCGTAAAATATTGCAACAACTAAAAGCTGCCGGTCTTATTGAAGTTGCAAGAGGAACTGGCGGAGTGACAATTACCAGACCACTTGAACAGATTACATTTCTTGATGTGTATAAGGCAGTAGAATGTGCACCGGATGAACAATTGTTTCATTTTCATGAGAATCCAAATCAGAAATGTCCGGTAGGAAAGAATATTCATCATGTTCTTGATAAGAGACTTTTAGAGGTGCAAAGGGCAATGGAGGAGAAGCTTTCAGAAATGACGCTTGCGGATGTGAAAAAAGAGATTGCAGCATATACATAAAAAAGTTACAAAAGTTTTGATGTAACTATTGACATTACAACAAGTCAGTGTTATAGTACAACTACAAGATGTAACAAACAAAGTTACAACAAATTAAGGAGGTACTATAAAATGCAGAAAGTAGTAGAATTTTTACAGAAAAACCCGGTTCAGTATTTAGCAACAGTAGGAAGAGATGGAAAAGCAAAATGCCGTCCATTCATGTTCTGTTTTGAGCAGGACGGAAAGCTTTGGTTCTGTACCAACAACACAAAGGAAGTCTACAAAGATATGCAGGAAAATCCTGAGGTAGAGGTTTCCGTATCTTCTCCGGAATATGCTTGGATTCGTCTTCATGGAAAAGCAGTATTTGAGAACAACATGAGCGTAAAGGAAGGCTGCATGAATAACCCTATCGTTAAGGGGCAGTATCAGACCACAGATAATCCTATTTTTGAGGTGTTCTATCTTGAAAACCCTCATGGTGTGATTGCTGATTTTTCTGGAAATCCACCTTATGAATTCTAGTACAACTGTTTTAAATTCAGGCATATCTCGCAAAAGGAGAGAATTTGAAATGACAAAAATGGACTATCTCAAACTTCTGGTGGACGAAATCCACTCAACCACAGTTGCAACAATAGGTTCAGACGGACACCCTCAGACAAGAATCATAGATATGATGTACTATGATGAAGAAGGTGTGTATTTTCTTACAGCAAAGGGCAAAGCATTTTATGACCAGTTAATGGAACAGCAGTATGTGGCAATATCTGCGACAAAAGAAAAAATAGCAGTGTCTCTTCGTGGAAGAATAAAGAACATCGGGAAAAAGAATCTTGATATTATGTTTGAGAGAAATCCTTATATGAAGAAAATTTACCCCGGAGATACAAAAGACGCAATCGAAGTGTTTCAGCTGTATGAGGCACAGGGCGAGTATTTTGATATCAGCAATCCGTCAAACATTGTGAGGAATACAATAACAATAGGAAAAGCAGAAGCTGTCCAGACTGGTTATTTTGTTGGGAAAGACTGTATCGGATGTAAGTTGTGTTATTCTGTATGTCCGCAAAAGTGTATTGATATATCTTCAGTTCCGGTTACAATCAATCAGAATCATTGCCTGCATTGCGGAAGATGTGCAGAGATTTGCCCGAAACAGTGTATTGAGAAAAGAGGTTAATTATGATCTTTAAGAAAATCAGAAAAGGACATGTTGACTGGCGAAATTTTTTATGTGGTACTCCTGCAAATGATTATATATTTCAAAAGGATACATATGAATATAGGATTGACAGGGCGGTAGAATATATAAGAAATGCCGATTGCATACTGATTGGAGCGGGAGCTGGTGCATCAACAGCTGCCGGAATAAGTATGGGTGGTAAAAGATTTACAGATAATTTTGCGGAATTTATAGAAAAATATGGCAGTCGCTACATGATAGATATGTATGCTGCAGGTTTTTATCCTTTCCCAACGGAAGAGGCAAAGTGGGGTTATTGGTCTAAAGCAGCTTTGCTTAACCGGTTTGATCTGCCTGCATTACCACTTTATAAAGAACTTTATGATATTGTAAAAAGAAAAGAATATTTTGTACTGACTACTAATGTGGACCATCAGTTTTACAAAGCGGGATTTGATGAAAACAGAATATTTGCAACGCAGGGAGATTATGGAAAAATACAGTGTCAGAAAGCCTGTCATCCAAAGACCTACGATGCACAAGAAGTGTTTAGAAAGATGGATGAAGCAAGGAAAGAATGCCTGATTCCATCAGAACTTGTGCCGAAATGCCCTGTATGTGGAGGCAGAATGGAGATGAATCTCCGTTGTGATAACTATTTTGTGGAAGATGAAGCATGGCATGAGGCAGCTGACAGGTATGCGGATTTTCTGAAACAAAATAGGAATAAAAAAGTTGTTCTTCTGGAACTTGGAGTTGGATTTAACACCCCGATTATTATACGATTTCCTTTTGAAAAAATGGTGCGGGAGAATAGCTCTTACAGTCTGATACGTCTGAATATGGATGAGGCAGTGGTTCCGGAAAGCTTCGGAAAACGTGCAATCGGTATTGAGGGTGACATGGAAAGAGCAATTACAGATATAAGGGGGCAGGTATTATGACACAGGACGAACGAAGAGAATATCTGATTCAGTATCTTTTAAAAGAAGAAGTAAGGTTTGTCAGACAGAGTATTCCCACTGATAAGCAGGGGCAGGAGAATCTGCTCCGCTCACTTATGAATATCAGACCGCCAAGACCGGTCAGCGGAGAATTTTTAAAAATACAGGACGAATATCTTACGGAAAGAAATAGGGAGCGTGGAATCACAGATATTGACACGCTTGCACCTGTAAAATCCGATTCGAGATTATATATCTGGCAGGGCGATATTACCACTTTGAAATGTGACGCAATCGTAAATGCGTGCAATTCACAGATGCTTGGTTGCTTTTCGCCAATGCATGCCTGCATTGATAATTTTATCCATACTTATGCAGGAGTTGAACTGCGTTTGAAAATGCATGAGATTATGACAAAGCAGGGACATGAAGAGGAAACTGGAAAAGCAAAGATTACATCAGGATATAACCTTCCGGCAAAATATATTCTTCATACAGTAGGTCCAATTATACAGTGGAAAGTTACAAAAAAAGATGAAGAACTGCTCGCAAGCTGTTACAGAGAGTGTCTAAGACTTGCTGCTGATACAGGTGCAGAATCAATTGCATTTTGTTGTTTGTCTACAGGAGTATTCCGTTTTCCGCAGCAACGGGCTGCCGAGATTGCGACGAACACTGTAAAGCAGTATCTTGACAAAGACAGCAGAATCAAAAAGGTAATCTTTAATGTGTTTAAGGATGAAGATTTAAAAATATATAATGGTTTGCTATAAGTGTCTGTTGAAAACATCATTTGTTACAAAACATCATTTATTAAGCCGTGTCCTTTTTATATGTTGTATCACGTTTTAATCAGTGCTACAATAAAGAAAACCTGAATTTTGCAGAGATATGTCAAAGCATTTTGACACGCATTTTCTGTGATGTCAAAGCCGTTTGATAGACTATGAAGGGTGGTTTTCCTATAATAAAGTACAAGGGAGCAGTGACATGGAGTATGATATCGGAAGTAAAATAAAGGCAGCCAGACTTAAAAAAAAGATGACACAAGAACAGGTTGCTGAATTATTGGGAGTGAGTCGTCAGACCATCTCAAATTGGGAAAATGAAAAATCCTATCCAGATATCATCAGTGTCATTAAAATGAGTGATTACTACGAGGCTTCCCTTGACTATTTATTGAAGGGAGAACAAAAAATGAATACATATTATGATTATCTCGAAGAAAGTACAAATGTTGTAAGAAGCAACACCAATAGAAATAAAATCATCACTATGCTGTCCTATCTGCTGATTTGGGCAGTTGCCATGATTGTATTTTGGTTCTTTACAAGTGGAAGTGATGCTATGGGCTATAGTTTAATGTTCCTTTGGATTATTCTTCCTATAACGACATTTGTGGTATCCATTATTATTGGTAAAAATGATTTTTGGGGAAAAGGGAAATGGGCAATTACCCTTTTCTTTGGAGTAATGTATATGCTTGCTGAATACGGAACATTCAAAATGGCAAACAACATTACTTTCGACAAGCTGAATGCCCCAGCTTGGGGAATGGTTGTAGCTGGTACGATAATCTCTACAATCGGTATGCTGGTAGGTTCATTATTTAACAAGCAGATGAATAAATAAACTCCCAGCTTGTCGAGCTGGAAGTTGTCAAACTGAAATGTAAATGGAGGGTTATGTAAATGAAAAAAATTGGAATAGTTTTACTTATACTTATTTCCCTTATAGGTACATTGTTAGGATGCGGAAAACAAGATGTGAATAAGGACTTGGAGAGCATTGAGGCGTCGGAAATCAAACAAATAGAACATACAGGAACTACAGGCGGGAAAGACGGTAATTATTCGTATTCTTTTTCAGATGATGAAGTTATCGAGTTTATAAATTTGTTGAATCAAGTAAAACTTGGTGACGAAGTAGACGAAAACAAAGCATTATCAAGTGGTGCTGTTTCTTATTATACTATCCATCTTGCGACAGATGAAACGCTGACAATTAGTCCAGGTAAATATTTTAAAGTTGCAGACAGATATTATGAGTTTGATAATTATGATGAATTGTGGGATGAATTTATAGTATTTAACAGTATAAAGTAAACTTCGGAAAATTTCTATCCTGATATGGCAAATTCAGATGCCTATCTTATTGGAAAAGCGAAATATAAGGATCATGACGAAAAGAAATCAGGACAATATGAAGAGTTATTTGGGAAAGGGTTGAAAGAGATTGATTTTGAAACTGTAAGCAATGTGGCAGTTCATGAAATTCGGCAAATAATTCAACAAATAATTCAACAAATTATTTTATTCATGAGATGAAAATGAATAATGATTATCAGATAAAAGGGCGATGTAGTTTATATACATCGCTCTTTTTGATTGGCATGGATATTTATTTTTCTAGCAGCTTGCGTGCATATGTAAGTATTCTGCCTTCTACATTGCTGTCCTGTTTGATAATATTGATGAGGGAATAAAGCTCAGGGTCATTGGATGAAGAAACAATAATGTAATCAGGATCTGTCTTATCAGATATTCCGTAAAGAAAATCTACGTTGCAATTAAATGTATGCGCAATGAAACAGACTGTAGGATAAGAAGGGTCACGTTGTCCATTTTCATAGCGGCCATATACCATTGGCGAAATATTAAGGCGGCGTGCGGCTTCTGCTTTATTTATATTTAGTGTATTTCTGAGTTGGATTAATCTTTCAGGTTGAAATTTCATAGGTAAGCTCCTTTTAAAAAATCAATATTCAAGTTCTTAAATGTAATCATAAAAAATTATAAATTATAATTTCGTTTTTTTCAATGTTTATGTTGACAATAACCATTGGATATGATATTGTTTTGGCAACCAATGGTTATATATGTGGATGAATAGAGGGGAGTAAAATGAAACATTATATTGAGATTCAAAGACTAAGGACACAAGACGTGGTTGTCGATGATACACTGACACTTGAAAAAAATACGGATGCATTTATACAGGGAGATATAATCAGTATCACTGAGAAAATAGATGGGGCCAATTCAAGTATATATTATGATAAAAAGCTGGATAGACTGAGATGTTTTAGCAGTAAAAATGAACTTGATTTCAGCAATCAGTTGAGAGGTTTTTTGATTTATGTTAAGAGTCTGGATATGGGGCCATTTATTAAATATCCGAATTATATATTTTTTGGAGAGTGGCTTGTGAGCCATACGGTCATTTATGACGAGTCTAATTATAACAAATGGTATTTATTTAGTGTGTATGATACAGTTTCAGGCAGATGGCTCTCACAGGATTTTGTTAAAAAATTTGCTGAAAAATATGATTTTTTTTATCCGCATGAATTATACTATGGACCATTTATGAGTTGGAGCCATTGTCTCAGCTTTGCCAATGACCCGGCATATGGCACGCAGCAAGAGGGAATCGTCATAAAGAATCAGACTGCACTGGAGCAGGAGAGAGGTCCGCATATATTAAAATATGTAAATCCAGAGTTCAAGGAAACGCAGAAGAAGAATCATAAAAGGAAACTTGAAGATCCGAATAAATTGAACGAAAAAGCAGAGGCAGAAGAGTATATACGCATGATTGTAACAGATGCAAGGGTTATGAAGTGCTATCATAAGCTTGTTGATAATGGAATTTTACCGGAGAAATTTGAATTGAAATATATGAAGCATGTTGCACAAAATCTACCAAAGGCTGTGTATGAGGATTGCGTGAAGGAAGAATTGGAGATTTTAAAGAAAGCCGGTGAGTTTGGAGGAAAACTTTGCAGTAAGGTGACAATGGAAATTATTAAAGATAAATTGAAGATTGATTGACTTTTTTGGCTGGAATTGTTAGGATATAGATGAAAGTTTACCACTGACCGATATGTGGTATATAAATGGTCGGGTTGAAAGTTTACCACTGACCGATATGTGGTATATAAATGGTCGGGTTGAAAAAGTCTTTTGCCGTAGTGCAAGAGACTTTTTTTGTGGAGATTAACAAATGATAAGGAATGGTTTTTATATTATCAAAGATAGCTTTTTTTCGGATATGTCGGATCCATATTTGAAAGGAAATAAAAAACAAAATAGACCACACTACTATTGTTTTGAAGATAGCAATTATAATGGAATATATTGGATGATTCCTCTTTCAAGTCGGATTGATAAGTATAAGAAAATAGTAAGTAAAAGAACCGGTAAAGGAAGAACCTGTGATATAATTCACATTGTGAAACTTGATGATAGTCATGAAAGCGCTTTTTTGATACAGGATATGTTTCCGATTTCAGAAAAATATATAGAACGGGAATACACTATAGCAGGTAATCATCTTCGTTTAACCAGTGAACATGCTACAAAAGAAATTGAACAAAAAGCAAGAAAAGTTTTGGGAATGCTGAAAAGAGGAATAAAATTTACTCCAACCCAACCAAATATACAGAAAATATATGAGAGGCTGCAACAGGATTTACCAGCAACACATTTGTAATTTTATAATAATCCTGGGTATCTTCACAGTTACCACCTATAATCCCAAAATGGTTTAATAACGTTTGTTAACAATGCCTATTGTAAATAAAAACTATCATTATTAAAATAGAGATTAGAAATGCTTCGAACAATATGAAAGGCATAAAGCTAATATGAAAAAACACACAAACATAATAATCACAGCCGTGGCATCGCTGCTTATCGTCACACTTGCGGGCAGAGAATTCATTAAAAATCATAAGAAAGAGTCTAATGATAAATCGTCTACGAATGTATCAGAAAATACATGTGAAGATATACCTGACACAAGTATACCTGACACAAGTATACCTGATACGTGTGTAGCCGATACGAATACACCTGACACGAGTACATCTGAAGCAGATATTCTGGATCCGTCCTATGAGAATAATAAAGAGCAATTTTATATATCCGAAATTCCAGATGATATTTTTGAAAAAATGCAGGGCAAATCCTACAAGGCAGATTGCACACTCCCCAGAGAAAATCTGCGATATATACATGTACTACATGTAGGCTTTGACAATCAGGTGCATGAAGGTGAGCTGGTTGTAAATAAAGATATCGCAGATGATGTGCTTGAAATATTTAAGGAGCTCTATGAGTCCGGATATCAAATAGAAAAAGTCAGACTTGTTGATGAATACGATGCAGATGATGAGGCATCTATGAGCGACAATAATTCATCGGCCTTCAATTTCAGATTTATCTCCCACACTACAAAGATATCGAAGCATGGAATGGGAATGGCGGTGGATATCAACACTCTATACAATCCTTATGTCAAAACAGTCGATGGGGAGCTTTCGATTGAGCCTGCAAATGGCGCAGATTATGTTGACCGGAGCAAGGATTTTTCGCACAAGATTGACCATGATGATTTATGCTATAAGCTGTTTACGGAGCATGGTTTTGAGTGGGGAGGCGATTGGACGCATTCCAAGGATTATCAGCATTTTGAAAAATAATGCTGATAATTTCTACGGAAGCATATGACCCGCCGCCAGGTACAGCTCATACCATTCCTCGCGAGTCAGAGTAATATCGCATGCCGCGATAATTTCCTTCAGGCGGCTTTCGCTTGAAGTTCCGGTAACAATCTGCATATTTGCCGGATGGCGTAAAATCCATGCGGCCGCAATAGTAGTATCACTGACATTGTATTTTTCGGCTATCACATGAAGTTTTTTATTCAGTTCCGGGTATTCGTCGCTTCCGAGAAAACAGCCTTTCCATGCCGGCATCTGAAACGGAGACCATGCCTGGAGGGTAATGTTGTGGAGGCGGCAGTAGTCGAGCAGACTTCCGTCGTGATCAATTGAACCGGTTGTTTCCATATTGACTTCCATGCCGTTTGCAACGAGATTGGAAACGGGAATGCTGAACTGAACCTGATTGACAACGAGTGGTTGGCGGACATATTTCTGTAGCAGTTCAATCTGCATCGGCTTATGGTTTGAAACACCAAAATGGCGAACCTTTCCGCTTTCAAAAAGAACATCAAATGCAGCGGCAACCTCTTCCGGTTCTACGAGTGCATCCGGACGATGAAGAAGCAGAAGATCAAGATAATCTGTATGAAGCCTTTTTAAAATACCATCGACAGATTTCAGAATATGCTCCTTTGAGAGATCATAGAAGCCTTGGCGGATGCCACATTTTGACTGCAGGTAAATATCTTCACGCTTTAGGGATGGATCGTCTGCAAACGCTTCGCCGAATACGCTCTCGCTCATACCGCCACCGTAGATATCAGCGTGATCAAAGAAATATGCACCTTGCTCCAGCGCAGCATGAATAAAATGATTCATCTCATTCTTTGATTTTTCAGAAAGGCGCATGCATCCAACCGCAACTGAAGGAAC
>OJKO01000286.1_pt1 | contig 22624 bp, 17 predicted proteins | sample 1596541 | NCBI WGS metagenome assembly OJKO01 (sample SAMEA4350163, study PRJEB24818) | metagenome | biome: human; feature: gut; material: faeces | place: Denmark | collected 2013-09
GGAAATTATCCAGTCCGTATCTTCGCTCACAGCGTCGGAACATATCCCCAAAGGTATAATTCCTACTGTCGAGAATACGGAAAATATCATCACAACCTCTGCCAGTCATAACAAGATAACAGCCTAGTCCCTGTGGGTTGTCCTCTGTCTTTCTTGCGTCCCCCGATACATAAATATCTCCAATCTGCCAGCGTGCTTGATAAGTCTTGAATTTTATCGTTGCTGGATAAACATTGAAAATGTCAGTCGGTAAATCTAAAATGTGCATGATTACATCTTCAGCGGTTGCAGTTTCAAATACAATGCTGATGTAATCAATCTTAACGGATAAATTTTTGTGTGTAGTTATAGTGCATTGCTCCTTTCGTATGCCCCGTTTTTTTGCGGGGTAAAAATCGTGTTTTTTCCTTTATTTATCACATTTTCTAGGTACTATGACATGTATACGCAGGGCGGTGTTACATATACGCCCTTTACGAACGCCTAACGGCGTTCCCTTTCTTCCTGTGTCTGCCCCGTTCTTAACGCTCACGAGCCTTGTAAGGCTCGTGGCTAAACGGAACAGCCCCAGTCAGAAACCTTATTTTCGGTCTGATAGTCCATGCTTATTCATGCTATCAAAGTGAAAATATCTATTCTATATGCTTACTCAAACGTGTGATTGACCCTAGCGTACTTAATCGCTCTATCCAATACGATAATAACGCCATTAGAATTACTTGTCAAGAAGTTTTTGTTGACTTTTAGATATATATTAAGTATGATATGCTTATAAATACCAAGAAAAGCAACGGAAGGAGCGGTTATACTAAGTTATGGAGCATTATGAAAAGAAAATCAGTTTCTTAGGAGAGAACATACAAACCATAAGAAAACACAGAGGAATGAAACAGCAGGAACTTGCGGACAAAATCGGTATCAATATGCAGAGCCTTTCCAAGATTGAACGAGGTGTGAATTATCCTACCTTTGATACATTAGAAAAGATAATGGACGTGCTGGGTGTAACGCCCAATGAATTATTATCGGGAGAATGGAAGTATATCGACCACACCGAGCCATATATCATGGATATTATCAAACGGGAACAAGATTTTAATGTTTCCTTAGATTATCTGTCTGAAAATGAATTTTTCGATGATGAAAACGAATACAAATTTTACATGGAAACCATATTGATTAGGTACATCAGCAATTATCTTTCTAATGAGGTTGTAGAAATTGAAGAACTTATGGAAATCAAACAGTTGATACAGCGTCAAAAAATAGAACGCATGATGAAAGTACATAAGGAAATGCGAGGGTTAGACCGATACAGAGAACAGCCGAAAGAATACAAATATCACAACCCTTATGATGACTGGATATTCCGTCAACTTGCGGATATAGATAACAGAAAAAACATTCCTAATACTTCTCCACAAGTAGATTTCAATGAGGGAGATTATGAAGATTATCTAAAGGCGAAATGGAACAGAGGTCTTTAATTTCCTCTTGCATGGAAGATACAGCAAACAAAAAGCCCAGTAAAGAGTGCAAAGCACCACCAATGGTGGCAAGGCTCTTGACAGGGCTTTTTCTTTTCTGCACGTGAAAAAATGTTGACAAATAAAAGAGCATTAGTTATTCTAAGATTAGCTTAGACTAACTAATGTAAATCTAGGAAAGGAGGAGTTAAATGCAAAATAGAAATTTTAGAAAAATCGTGATATTAGTATGTATATGTTTACTTTCAACACCAATAGCAACTATTATTTCCGATTGTATAGACGTAACTACCACTGAATACGCTATAAGCAGAATTTCTAATTACTCATGGAGCATTAGATTTGCATGTCTTATGTTATCTATGTATTTTATTTTTGACAGAAAGGGGAACTAATCTATGAAGAAAATAGTATCGTTATTGTTAGCAACGGCTGTAATATTAACTAGCAACACTTTAAGTGTTCATGCAGAGACAAAACAAGAAAATTTACCTGATAGTGAAGTTGTTGAAGAATTTAATGTCTTTAATACAGATGTTATCGAAACAACTGAAGAAATACCTGATATTCAAACAAGAAGTCATATTACATATAAAGTGACAAAATTAAATCGGACAAGCGAAATAGGAGCGTACACAGGACAATCTGTTTCGGGAGAACCTGGTGTAACTATTTCTTTAAGTCAAATGAAAGCAACTTCTTTTTCAGCAAGTTCAAATGTTGCATGGAATGTAAAAGGAAAAGCACAAGCCACATTAGGTTTTAATTTCAGCAAGAGTTATACAATAGGGCATTCGGGTTCACGAAAAGTCCCTAGCACACACAATGGTAGGAAAGTTAAAAGAGCCGAACTGAAAGCTTATAGATTGTATGACAAACATACTTTTAAAGTAACGTGGACAAGTATTCATGTAAAACAACCTCAATATTACGGTACATATTGGGCAAAAAAACCAAGTGGTTACCATTATAAAATGGTATATTATTACAAATAAACAAATGTGTTCTGAAATTGATTTCGTCGAAACAGTGAAAAGAAGACTAGATATTTAAGTAATCTAGTCTTCTTTTCTTAGTTTTATATCATATCAAGGCTCGGTCAATCGTGGTAAATTCGTGGTAAAATGGTTATTTTTCTATACTTTAAAATGATTGAAAGTATAGTGTTTATATGGATAATCAAAAATTATATATATAATTTACTGGAAATTTTGACAATTTTCTCCCACATCAACTCTCTCTTACGGGCATTAAAAATTGGAAGATTATTCCTGTTTTGAAAAATGAACAAACAGAATATGTGAAGTACTCAGATAAAATATATTATGATGATAAGAATACTAAGAGCATATCTGATAAAGTGATGATATTAGATCAGAAAAAAATGGATGTAGAAACATTTGATAGTATTTATAAATATGCTGAGTATCCGTCAAAGAGAAAGACTATTCAACAGTATTCATCAAATGTTCTCTTAGATGATATGGTTAAACAAATTGAGCATTGCTTAGAAAGTGATGATGATTGCAATGCTGATAACTTGTTAAAGTTATACGAGTCAGATAAGTCGCTCTTTAAAGATTGCATAGAGAAAAGAGGATATGAATTAGATTTTGACAATCTAACATTTCTAAGTCGCAAAAGCGATATTTTAAATATGGATCAATGTTATCTTCCCTATGAAAATCAACATAATGTATTATTAGATTATGCGATTATAGATGATAAATATTTGGAATTGGCTGAATTAGTTGGAGTAAAGTCAGTTAAAGATATAGATTATATTGCAGATATATACGAATATTTTAATTATGACAATTTGAATGAACTCTTAACACTAAATTATCTCCAAGATAATACCACTTTGTTTGATAACATTTTCCACTTTATGCATGCTTACAATTATGAGAAATACATAAAAGATGAAGTTTTCTTAAAACTGGCAATAAAATTGGATTTGAATGATTCACCACTCATTGAAAAATTCATTCCAAGTATCAACAAATTATGTTTAGAAAATTATGGTAGAGATTTAATTAATCTTTTTCTTAAAGTTGATGGTTTAAAATTTAAATTAGATGAGGATATCAAGCTTGCAGATTTTGAATATGAAATCCTATTGAATGATATGAGAAATGATCTTCAAGCAAGAAAAAATGATGATAGAATTAGTACTGCATTATCTCTTATTAATAATTGCTATTATGTTGATAAACTCAATTCTTCATTAGTTCCTATTAGATTGGAGGATAAGGATGTTTTATTGATAAATCAAAGCATTACTTCAGAATATGATATTATCAGTAAGTTTAAAGCGTTCTTCTCACAATATTTCAGATTAGAAATAAATGTAAATAGAGATGCTGAAAGATATACTAGAGATTATTTTGAAGAAATTTCAACAATTGACTATGATTCAAAAGAAGAAACATTTGCAACAAGAATGGCATATCGTATATATCAAGATGATATTTCTCAAGTAAAAGATTTTATGTGTAAACCACTTGATGTGAATGGAAAGATAATTGGTGGTTATGCTAGAACATGTCCTTTATGTGGTGCGAAAGTATATACTGAATTAACAGGAATGAGATTATTTAAATTTAAAAAGAACGATTATATGTATGAATTAATTTCTTGTGCGAATTGCTATGAAAATTTTAGATATTCATCTGAACTTCTTATTGATGAAGAAGATTTTAAGGATAATTATCTTACATTACATGCATATGTGAATGGTGAAGAATGGACTGTTAAGCATAAGAAAATAAGATTAGGACATAAAGCTATACTAAATGTCATAAATGAACGTCTAAAGAAATAGATTTATAGAATACTATTCCACTTTGGTTGACTGAGTGTTCCGATATGCTTGACCACCAATTCTGATAAAATTGATCAACTAATTGATTTATATGTAAATTCCTAGAACGGTTAACACCCGTTCTTTTATAATTAATAAAAATATTTTTTAAACCCCTCATAAAAGGCACTGTAGAACTCTAACTCAATACATTACTTTTTTAAATAGACTACAATAGAACTATAGAAAGAAGATACATCAAGAAGGGAATATTAATTATATGAAAAAAATGAAAAAAACAGATGTTATAGTAGGCATAGTTATTTGTTATATAATATTTGCTTTTGTTTATTCAATACTAACAGGGCTAGTAACAGTTGTCGCAGATCTTATAGATGGTCCAACACATTATCATCTATTATATGCTTGGAAGAATACAGAAGTCGCAAAAAAGTTTGAAAAAAAATATGTACCAGAAATAGAAGAATATATTCAAACAAGTGATCTTCCAGATATAACTGTTACTGTGGATCGTTGTTCCTATACTGAATACAGCAAAACATTTCATGTACCTGAATATGAACTATACGTTACTTATTCTAGTCAGGTAATTGATGATTATTATGATTCAGCTATTAAATCCAAGCGTGGTGCAAAAGAATTATTAAATATGATGCTAGAGGTTCATGAGAAAAAGAATGAGTATTATGAAAATCGTTCTAAAATATACTGGTTTGGTGAACCTCTTCAATCAGATGGAAGAAGAGTGTCATTGCAAGATTATGATTATGTACTGGAATTATCTGGTAAAAAGCATAAGTATATGATAGAAAACGAGATAGATGTTGATAGGCTCACAATTGATGACAAAGTAGTATATGAACGAAATAATCCCGAATCAAGCTATTATAATTACACTCCATCAGAACCTAAGAATTATTACCCAAGTATTGAATTACCTGGGTCTTCTAATACATATAATGATGGTTATAATTCAGCAATAGATGATGGTGATTATGATCATGATAGATATCGTAATGATCCTTCTTATAGACAAGGTGTAGATGATGGTTTTGATGAAACAGATGAAGATTATTGATAGGAGATGATGAATATGGAAAAAGAATGGCTTATGACTCCAGATGTAGCATATGAGAGATTGGATCGTGCAATTTATAATCATAGTGCATGTCCTGAAACAGCACATATACTATATCTCTATCTTGATGATGAAAAGAGAGAAATTACTATACCACCTAAGGAACTTGCGAAAGAACTTATGGAAGCAGATAAGAATCACTTAATGGATAATGATATATTCAATTTCATCGATAAAGCACTACGTGATGGATATTATTCTATAAAAGATCCATGGGCTTCATATTATTTAGGTTGTTTATATTATTTTGAAAGATTTAATAATGTGAATTATGAAAAGGCATTTAACTATTTTTTAAAAGAAAAGCATATAGGACCTTCAACTGTACTATTAGGTGAATGTTATTTCTATGGTAGAGGAACAGAACAAAATTTTGAAAAAGCCTTCTTTTGTCTTATCCAAAGTGCTTTGACAGATAACAGTGCACGCTCTTTGTATCTTTTAGGTGATATGTATCTGAATGGATACTATGTAGATAAAGATATACCAGAAGCTAATGATTTATATTTTCATGCTTTAGAAGTTGCTGATGAAGAGGAATCTTCTAGTGAAACAAAAGCAGAAATATATGAACGATTAGGTAAAGTATACTTATTAAGACCAAAGACACTAGAAACATTGCACTTTGCTCTTAAGACTTTCAATTTAGCGGAACAACATTATTTAGAAGCCATGCAGGAATGCATGTTTTCTCTAAAAGATAAAGTAAAAGAAATACGTAACCTACAAATGGAAGTAAGAGAGTATTTAGATGATTTGATTCTTATGGATAAAGAACCTGTGAGTTAGTATTCTTTTGAAGAAATGATTTCTCTAATGAAATACGATATTTAATTGATTGGTTTGAAATATCTAAAACTTCTCAAAATGCAATATGGATTATTTGTCTGTATGTAATACAACTATGATGTGTTATTAAAACTTGTTTCTTATAGAAAACTACTGTTACATAAGTAACAAGAAACTGAATTAAAGAAAGAGAGATGTGATTTATATGTATGAAAGTTTAACTAAATATTTAGATGAGTTCACAGGAGCAGAATTTGGTACATGGATTATTGACAAGAAAAATGATGGAACACCAGAACATCCACTTCAGTTCCCTTTTGTGAATTATTCATGTGTTGTTGACCATTTTATTGATGATGTATTTTCATTTGTAGATAAGTACGAAGAGGTAGGATTATATAGTTATCAAAAAGTCCTTGAAGAAAATGGTATCAAATGGAATGCGAAATCAATGGAAACAGCAGTGGTTGACGATTTAGACGCTAAATGTGTTGTTGCTTTGATTTATGGTGCTATACGCGCAGAAAGATTTTGTGATGGGGCAATACTCGCATTCTTAAAAGATGGTACGATTGTACGATGGCTTGAAAGACTTAAAACATTAGATGCAGATGGCAAGAATATTGCTGCAAAATAAATAGAGGAAGCTGTGAAGAATATATCAATAAATATGGAGAATTAGAATAAGATATTGATGTATAAGAACATAAAACGTTTTGAAGGAGGTTTGTATGGTTGATTTAATATTATTCCCATCTAGTTATTTTAATGTCTCAAAGGTGGATGAAGATTTACAAGCTGAATATGATGCAGTAAAAGCAACAGGATTATTTGATGTAGTACTATTTGGATATGATAAGTGGTTTGAAGAAGATCAATTAGTTATTAAAGATATACCTCAAGAAGAAAGAACTGCAGTATATCGAGGATATATGATGAATCCAGAAAAGTATGAAAGGTTTTATCAACGTCTTCTAGAAAACAATATCCGTTTAATAACAACTCCAAAAGAATATGAATTAATGCATATTTTCCCCAATGTATATGAACTATTAAAACAGGATACTGCAAAAATGGAAATATATCCTCTTCATACCCAGATTAACGTTGATAGTATTAAACATACTATGGGCAGATTTATGGTTAAAGACTATGTTAAATCTGTAAAGGGTACAGAGTTTCCTAAATATTTTGACAAAGATATTACACAGGAAGAATTTGATCAATGGATGGAAGTCTTTTATAAATATCGTGGTAATTTGTTGACGGGTGGAATATGTATTAAGGAATATCTTAGCCTAAAGTATTATGGTGACCACACCAATGAATACAGGGTCTTTTATATAAACAACAAAATAGCAACTATCACTAGAAATTCAGGACAATCTATAAATGCATTATTACCACCTCAACAATTATTAGAAAAGTACAGTCATCTGGAAAGTGGATATTATACAGTTGATTATGCTGAATTAGAAGATGGTTCATGGAAAATTATTGAAGCAGGTGATGGTCAAGTTTCAGGCTTAGCAGAGCATCAAGATTATGAGCAATATTTCAAAGTACTCTATGAATACTTAAATGAATAGAATCTTACTCAAAGAAAAAACTCACGACAATAAATCGTGAGTTTTCTTCCGCACTGAGTGCCATTTACATATGTCATTCTATGTGAAAGTTAATAAAAAATCAATTCAGATTATCAAAAAGACATATTCTTTCATCATATGTTTAAAAACCAATAGTTATTATAGATTATTAGTTGACTATATGCACTTTACCATGCCACCATCAACATTTAAAGCAACACCAGTAATATAATGTGCTGGTTCACTAGATAAGAATACAGCAGCTGATGCAATTTCTTCGGGTTTAGCATATCTACCCATTGGTATATTTGTCTTAGCAAACCAATCAATAGATTCATCACGGCTCATACCAGTAGCACCTGCTAATTGATCACCTAACTGTCCTTCTGCATGCCATAACGGTGTATCTACAGGACCAGGACACACAGCATTTACATTCACATTAAATGCTGCACAATAATTTGAATAATCTTTAGTAATCATAATATCAGCAGCCTTAATAGTATCATAACTAATTAATCCTCCAGGCTGTTTACCAAAGATAGAAGCTGTATTTACAACACTTCCCCAGCCATTTTTCTTAAAATGAGGAATACATAAATTAGTTAATCTCACTGGTGCATACATCATAAGTTCTGCATGTTTTCTGAATGTTTCTTCAGGGAATGTTGCAATATCACCCATTAAAGCTGTTCCTGCATTATTACATAGAACATCAATCTTTCCAAAATGTTCAGCAACATTTTCAATAAAATCTTTGCAGTTCTTTTCGTCTGTAACATCTACTTTTTCAATATAAACTTCATTATCTTTTAGTTCTGTCTTTAAAGCATTCAACCCTTCTAGATTTAGATCAGCTAATGCAAGTTTTGCTCCTTCTTTTGCATATGCTTCCGCAATAGCTTTACCAATACCAGAAGCTGCTCCTGTTACGATAACGACTCGATCTTTTAAACCTAATTCCATAACAAATCAATCCTCCTTGTATGTATAATTTATATATATAATTATACTCCTCGATAAAGTGCATATTCTATCAATACAGTATTTTAATAGTAATTTATCAGACACAAGATAATTTTATAAAAAAATACTTGAATAAGTATATTGAAAGTGCTATCATTTCACATGATGAAAAACGTATAGGATTGTTACTATTGAATTAGGCAAGACCAAAGTAAACCTTCTTTTTTAGAGGGGTACTTTGGTCTTTTTTGTTGGTCCTATATAGAAAAGAAAGGAAAAGGGATAATGAACAAAAAACAAGGTGTTATTGGATTAGTTGCTACTGTTATGATTGCGAATGCTGCATTTGTTGATGTAAGACCAGTCTATGCTGTAGAAAACTTAAATCTTGCTAAAGGATGTACTGTTAATGCAAGTAGTTATGAAGTAAACAGCACATCACCAGACAAAGCAGTAGATGGTGATATTAAGACGCGCTGGGGAACAGCACAGAATAAGGCAGACAATGAATGGATTGAAATTAATCTAGGTGGAGAAAAGACAGTACGTCAGATTAATATCAATTTCGAAAGAACGGATGATGCACAGAATATTCTAGGCTATAAAGTAGAATTAGAAGAAAACGGACAATATAAAGAAGTATATAGAAAGACTACTAAGGCAAAACAGGCTGAAATCATTCAGTTAGATAAAGATCATCAAGCCACTAAAGTAAAGGTAACTGTACTTTCTGCAGATGGAGGTACAATCAACTGGAAAAATGTCGGAATCAATGAAATTGAAGTCTATAGTAAGATTGTAGAAAAAGCAGATGCTACGCCTAATAAAAACCATATGGCAAACGCTACAGTCACTGCATCAAGTAGTGAAGCTAATACACTTAGTCCAGATAAAGTAAAAGATGGAAGCACAGAAAAAGCAAACCGCTGGGCAAGTGATTATGAAAATCCAACTACTAATATCTGGTTAAATACTAAATTTGCTGGATTGACTCTCGTTAAGGAACTTAAGATTCATTTCTTTGAAAGAGATGTAGCACCAATGCCATCTAACGTAAAAAGCTTTGATATCAAATACAAAGATAAAGATGGTGTAGAAAAACTTGCAAAGAGCTTTACTAATACAAAGAAGGGTGATGGTTATAATAACGAGGTTGTTGTTAAGTTCAATGAACCTATTGAAGCAAAAGAATTAAAGCTTTGTAACTTTGTTGCTGAAGCTACGTCTTGGAATAACGTAAGTATTGCGGAAATGGAAGTTTATTCTAATGAACAAACAGCACAGACTGTTACTCTAAATTCTGTTGTCTCTTCTATTGAATCTCAGAGTAAGACAATTGAAGCAGATGTGAATACATTAGATATGCCAGCTGTACCAGAAGGATTTACTGTAAGAATCAATGGTGCAGACCTTGAACAGATCATTGGTGCTGATGGTAAGATTGTCCATCCGTTAGTTGACAAGAATGTAAAAGTCTCTTATGTAGTTACAGAAACTTCTACAGGAAAAGAAAAGAAGACTGTAGATGTTGACTATGTTGTAAAAGGCATGAATGAACAAGTGACAGGTAAGAATGCGAAACCTACTGTTATTCCAGAAATCCAGGAATGGCATTCAAACTCAACAGAACAGATTTCTGTTAACGCATTAAAGACAGTGACTTATACAGATGATAAGTTAAAAGCTGTTGTAGATGAATTTGTACGTGATTATAAAGACTTCACAGGTATTAACCTCACAGTGAAAAAAGGTGCTTCTCAGGCTAATGCATTCAACTTTGAATTAAAAGCACCAGATACTCTTCTAGGTGATGAAGGATATACAATGGATATCCAGAAAGACCGTATCAATGTTGCTTCTGTTCATACAACAGGTAACATGTATGGTATGCAGACAATTCTTCAGATGTATAAAGAAGACAATGAAGGCTATAAGATTGGTAAAATGCGTGACTATCCTCGTTTCAAGACACGTGGATTCTTATTCGATGTAGCACGTAAACCAGTTTCATTAGACATGATGAAGGAAGTTGCAAGAACAATGCGTTACTATAAGATGAATGACTTACAGACTCATTTATCTGATAACTATATCTTCTTAGAACAGTATGGTAAAGGTGATAATGAAAATGAAGCATTTAAAGCCTATGAAGCATTCCGTCTAGAATCAGGATTATCTAACGATAAAGGTGAAACACCTACTGCAAAAGACTATTCTATTTCTAAGAAGGACTTCAGAGAATTCATTCAGGGTGAAAGAGCACTTGGTATGAAGGTAGTACCTGAAATTGATGTTCCTGCCCATGCAACTTCATTTACTAAAGTATGGCCAGAATTAATGGTTCAGAATAAGGTATCACCTTTAAATAGAAACAGACCACTTATTGACCATCTTGATGTCTCTAAGAAAGAAACAAAAGATAAGATTAAAGAAATCTTTGATGATTATACAAAAGGTGCTAATCCAGTATTTGATGGAGAAACAACTGTACATATCGGTGCAGATGAATTCTTATCAAACTATACAGCATATCGTGGATTCGTTAATGATTTAGTTCCTCACCTAAAAGAAACAAATACAGTACGTATGTGGGGTGGTTTAACTTGGATCAAAGATAATCCAGTAACTCAGATTAAGAGAGAAGCTATTGATAATGTAGAAATGAACCTTTGGTCAGCTGACTGGGCAGATGGTATTGAAATGTATGATATGGGCTATAAGCTTATTAATACAATTGATGACTTTGGTTATATGGTTCCAAATGGAAACAAAGGACGTGCCAATGCCTATGGAGATTTATTAAACGTAAATAGAATCTTCAACCAGTTTGAAGCAAATAAAGTAAGAGTCAAAGGTGGTTCTTATAAGTATGTTCCTGCTGGTGATGATCAGATGTTAGGTGCTGCATTCGCATTATGGAGTGATAACATTGATAAGAGTGCATCAGGTTTAAGTGAATCTGATCTATACTGGCGTTTCTTTGATGCATTACCATTCTATGCAGAAAAGACATGGGCTGCGACTGGTAAGGAAAAAGGCAGTGCCGATGCGCTCGCAAAACTCGCTCAGGATAAGGGAACAGGACCTAATACAAACCCTTATTATAAAGCAAATAAAAAAGGTGAAAACTATGAAAGCTATGATTTCAATAATGGCTTAAAAGATAGTTCTGAAAACAAACGTGATCTTAAAACAGGTAAGAATGCTGAAGTAAAAGACAAGGCATTAGTACTAGAAGATGGCGTAAGTTATGTCACTTCTCCAATTAAGAAGCTTGGAAATGGAAACAAGTTATCATTTGATATTAAGTTAAAGAAACCTGCTAAACCAGGAGATATCCTATTTGAATCAGATGCTGACTATGGAACACATGATATCAGAATCATGGAAGATGGTAAGTTAGGATTCACAAGAGAACTTTATAACTACTATTTTGATTATGAATTACCTGTAGGTAAGACAGTCAATATCGCAATCACTACAGATCAGCAGAAGACAAGTCTTTATGTTAATGGTGAATATGTATGTGATGCAAAAGGTAAATTCATTCATAATGATATTGTAAAGAAAGAAAACATCACACATGCAACTTTCGCATTACCATTAGAAAGAATCGGTTCTAAGACAGAAACAGTTTCTGCAATTATTGATAACGTAGTAGTCACTGAAAAAGCACCAGAAGTAGATCTTTACAACAAAGCAGCTTGGACAGGAAAAGCAGAATCAGAAACACCAACAGCTCACGGTGGTCAGAATGAAGGTATTATCGGTATGGCATTTGATAATAAAGCTTCTACAATCTGGCATTCAGACTGGTCACAGGCTACAAAAGATAAGGTTCCTACTACATCAGGTGGAGCAGGAAGCGGTAAGGGTGCTGATGGAAGTATCTGGACTGAAATCAAGTTTGATAAAGCATATGAAATCAACCAGGTATCATTTACACCACGTCAGGACTCTAACAGTGGTCAGGTGACTAAAGCATCACTTTATATCCAGACTAAGAAGGACGGAGAATGGGTAGAAGTAGCTAAAGATCAGACATTTGCAGCTAACAAGTCAGAAAAAGTATTTACTTTTGATAAACAGAATGTTTATGGATTCAAGTTTGTTGCAAGTCAGTCAAATGATGGATGGGTTGCTATTTCTGAATTCAATATTGCGAATAAAGAAGTAACTAATAATACTTATACTGTTTATGTAGAATCAGAAAAAGGTGGAAAAGTAAGTGGTGGTCAGGAAGTTGCAGCAGGTAAATCTGTGACTGTTACTGCAACACCTAATAGAGGATATGTATTTAAGGGATGGTATCGTCCTAACGGTGAAAAAGTATCTGATAAAGCAGAATACACATTCAATGTAAAGGGTAATACATCTTTAATTGCAAAGTTTGAAAAATCTGCTGAAGCAGATGTTAAGATTACAAGTATTCAGAAGTTAGATGATCTGACTGTTCTACAGGGCACTTCATTTGATAAGTTAAATCTACCAGAAAAGATTACTGTTACATTTGGAAACAATGAAACAGAAGAAGTAGATGTTACTTGGAATAAGAATGCTTATAATGCAGATGAATGCAAGACATATGTATTAGAAGGTACATTCACATTACCAGAAGGTTTAGTAAATCCAGATGGATTAAAGGCTACAATCAAGGTCACTGTTGAAAAAGCACCTGCTAAGACATATACAGTTATTGTAGAAACTGATAAGAACATGGGAACTGTTTCTATGGATAAATCAGATGGTACTTATGAAGAAGGTACAAAAGCGACATTAACAGCTTCAGCTCATGAAGGTTATGAATTTGTAAACTGGACAGATGCAGATGGAAAAGTAGTAAGTACTTCTAACCCATATACATTTGAAGTAAACGCTAATACTACACTTAAAGCAAACTTTAAGAAAGTAGAAGTAACACCAACAGCACCTTCATCAAAAGATATCTTAGATACAATCATTGCTGGTAATAAAGTACCATCAGTGATTAAGAAGGGTGAAAAAGAACTTGTTCTTCCTAAGGTTCCAGAAGGTTACAACATCAAGATTACTCAGGTAAGTCCTGAAGATATCATCGCATTAGATGGTAAAGTCACTACACCTAAGAAGGATACAGATGTACTTGTTACAATTTCAGTAACAGATGCCGAAGGAAAATCATTCTCAGCAGACTTCATCGTAAAAGTAGAAGGATTAAATGAATCTGATAAGGAAACTCCAAAAGATCCAACTAACGATAAGAAACCTGCTAAGACAGGCGATGCTACATCAATTGCAAGCTGGATTTCTATGATGACAGTTGCAGGTGCAATGTTACTTAAGAGAAAAAGAAGATCATAAAATTCTACCTCTTGAGAGATAGCATGAAAAATGCTATCTCTTTTTTAGTTGTTGCTATTCTTTCTCTTCGTCCTTTACAATATGAACTAAGGAGGTCTTACTATGATTAAAGTAGATACACTCTTAAAACTATCCAAGATGCAGTCGATTCTAATGACTATGATCTTGCAGTATATTTAACTCAACAATTATATGCTTTCTATAAAGAAACCTTAGGAGAAAATCATTCCGATACATTAAGCACATTAGATGATTTATCTGATTATTATGATAAATTAGGGGACTGCAATCAAGTCATACAGTGTGGTCTACAGGTATATGAATTATCAGAACAAGTACTTGGCTTACATCACCAAGACACGTTGGCAAGATTAAACAATCTTGCTGCTTATTATGCTCATTTTGGAGAGCATCATCAAGCTATAGAATTATTTCTAAGAGCTTATAATACTGAAAAAGAAATACTCGGAAAATATCAGTCATATACTTTACAATAATTTATTTTAACCCCTAATTAAAGGTGTCATAGAAGTCTAACTCAATACATAATAATAAAATATAGAGTATAATAAATGTGAGATGGAGTTTCAGGCTTGCCATATTCTCTTGATTATGAAACGTATTATAAAATACTCTATAAATATTTGAACAACAAGAAGTAGGTGAAACATATGAAGGTTTACGTAAAATGTAAAAAGAATTCTAATTCTGGATTAGTTATTGGGAAAAGTGAAACATTTACAAAAGCAATATATGGCTTTAGTGAATTAGGCTGTGAAATTATACCCTATGAACTATTAGATGATATATACGATGTCGTTACAAAAGAAGATATAGTAGTTGATTATATTTATCAATGTGAAGAAATATTTAGAAAGTTTGGGTATGATGATGTTCATGTTGATGATTATCCTGAATGCTTAAAGAAGTATTTAGGACGAAAGATTTGGTATGATACGATTGATTCTATTTCTTCTCATGTGGAAAAATGGTCTGCTGGATGGTTTGTTAAACCGGTTAGGTCAAAAGTATTTACAGGAAAAGTTATAAAGAGTATCAAAGATTTAGTTGGATGTGGTAATTGTGAAGAAAACTATGAAGTCATATGCAGTGAAGCAATAGATATTAGAAGAGAATGGCGATGTTTTATTTATTATGATGAAATTTATGATATAAAGCCATATAAAGGGGATTATCATTATACATATGATCCACATGTCATTGATCAGATTATGAAGGATTTTAGAACATGGGAAGAAAGACCAGCAGCCTGCATTATTGATATTGGTGTGACAAGTGATCATAAAACAATAGTAGTAGAATGCAATGATGCTTATTCATCTGGTGATTATGGACTAGAAGACTTCAAATATGCCAGATTTATATCTGCAAGATGGGCTCAGATTTTTGAGCGAGAAGATCCGTTTGATTTTAGAAAGTATCAGCCTTGATATTAATCAATAGATAATAAAAATATAAATAGTGAAAAAACGTTGAATAAATACATCTGCTTATAGAGATACACTTCTATACAATAAAGATTATCATTGGATAAGCTTGTTTTAATTACTATAAAGGGGCTGCAACGAATAGACAGTACTTACTACTACCTTGAGCGTTACAGCACTTTTTTATATTTGATCTAAGAAGGCTATCTACTATTTAATGTGAGATTCCATCTCAAGGACATTAAATAATAAGGCGCTTAAAACTGATTAGATATAAAGATCTCAATATGATTTAATCGATATTTTCAGCTACACCATATAATTTGGCGCCTAAAAAATAGGCTGTAGCAAACCTCGTTGCTACAGCCTATTCTTCTAATAACCAATCAACTATATTGATCACTTTGATACCTTCATAGTTTCCTAACGTATATCTATCTAAAGTAAGGATGATTTTTTCATAATTATCCTCAATTTGTTGCAAAGGACGAATTTCTCTATTGAATGTATTTTCGTCTACAAGTGATGCAGTGACTTGTATATAAGTATATACATCATTTCTTTTTGCGATAAAATCGACTTCTGTACGACCATTTCGTCCGATATTCACATTATATCTTCTTCTCAGTAGTTCTAGATAAACGATATTTTCAATTGTGAATCCTAAATCATAGAATTGCTTTGGAAGAATATAATTACGAATTCCTGGATCTACAATATAATATTTCTTATTTGACTTTAAGACTTCTTTACCTGAAACATCCATGACTTCTACTGGGTAATAAAGATAAGATTCACATAATGCTTCAACATAATTACTGATAGTATTAGGAGAAGTCGTTCTTTCGTTAGATTTGAAATAATTAGTAATACTACGTATAGAAACAGGACTTCCAACAACACTTGACAAGTATTTGGATATAGCCTTAAGTAATGCAATATCAGTTACATTCTTTGAATTCTTTCTATTAATTCTTTCTTCAATATCCTTTACAATCACAGTATTGTAGATTCCTTCTAGATACATATCAATTTGTTCATTTAGTAATTGTATTTGATTGATATAAGGAAAACCACCTGTTTTCATATACTTTTGAAAAGCTTCTTCTTTATTTGTTTGTGGATTATAGACTTCTTTAAATGATAAAGGGAGAACAGGTATTTCAATATATCGACCACTTAAATAAGTAGCTAACTGGCCAGAAAATATATATGAATTAGAACCTGTAATGTAGATATCTATATTCTCTTTTACGTGAAGGCTATCTACAACCTTTTCATAAGAAGGAACGTTTTGTATTTCATCTAGAAAAATATACATCATCTTATTCTCTACTAATCTATCTTTAATGTATTGGTAGAGTTTTTTATAATCCTGTAGATCTTCATACTCAAGTTCTTCAAAGTTAATAGAAATAATCTGTGATGGATCAATCCCATTATTTAACAAATATTCTTGATACAATTTTAAAATTGTACTTTTTCCACAACGTCTAATTCCGGTAAGTACTTTTATAATACTTTGATCTTTCCAGGATAATAACTGCTTTAAGTATTCTTTTCTTTCAATCATGTTGTTCACCTCTATTCTGATTAGATTATATCATATTATCTTAATTAATTCAATTTATGTTCAAATTTGAGAACACTTGAGTAAAAATATGCAATAGTATTCAAAATTGAGAACACTGATGCAAGAATAAGTAATTGTGTTCTCATTTGAGAACACAATAAAAGGGCAGCTGCCTGCCCTTAGTTATTCTGGATATCGATTGTTATCTTAACATTCTTATGAATATTCTCTACCATATAAGAATATCTATTTGTTTGTGTATCAAAATCAATATATTCTACAACCAATTCTTTATCATTCACTCTCACAATAATGTTAAGTTCTTCTGGAGATAAGATATTCAATGCATTCATTTCAGGATAATACTCTAAATAAATAGTATGATCATCTGTATCATTACTTCCTCTAGATCCACAAAGCGACAATTGATTTAACTGTAGTGAAGCATCCATATTATTCTTGATATCTTTAATGTTGTTTAATCCATCAATCACAAAAGAACCAATCATTTCTGTAAGTGATTCAACAATCTCAATACCCTTGAATTGTTCTTTCTTCTTATAATACTCTTCATTATAATTGTTCTTTCTAATAGACTCATTCACTAAAGCATGATAATAATCATTCTCTAGAATATCCTTTTTATGTTTCTCTAGAAACTCTCTTTCTTCAGGTGTTGGACAAAAAGATTTTAAGTACTTAATATATGTTTTAACAATCTCTAAATCAGCGCTCATATGACTCATCACCTTTCTTATTAAGAATCTCATCCATATTTCTACTTAATAGATCTTGGAATCCTCCCATCCAATCTTTCTTTTTATAATCATAGATGGTTGTACCATTCTTTGACAACATGATTGTATTAAAAGGATTCTCATTCATAGAATCACAAATCAAATAAAGCTTCTCACATAAATCAAAATAGGACTCTAATATGCTGTGTAGAGTAGGCATTTTAAAGAATGATACAATCAAATCCTTATGTTCTTCTGTATAGTCCTTATAGAAGCCCATAATCAACAGATACCACTTCTTTGGTTCATCACATTCTATGTTGAAGTTGATATATTCTAGAAAGTTAGTAAAACCAATATCGTATTCTCTATAATTCTTACTATCTATAAAACGGAAGAAAGTAAAATAAATATAACCTAATCTGATCAACTGCTTTCTTAACTGTTTTACAATCGTTTTTAATTGTTTCATATTTCTTGTTGTCATTCTTTGAGATTCTAATATTGAAGCAGTCAGTTCCTCAGTTTCCAAATCATTGAGTTCATCATTATAACTATTAATAATAGGAATCGTATACAACGTTGAAAACTTTATAATCAAATCAGTTCTATTTAATTCATGGTTCGTTTCAAAATATTCTGCAAGGTCACGTATAAACTCACAATTATACTTATCATACATCTTAGAACCAGGATCTAATCTCTTTAACTCAGGAGATTTGGTCTTAGAAGGTTCTTGGCTATGTTTTTGTTTCATTGCTTTATTCTCTTCTTGATTTTTTTTATTTATTTTACATGCAAGCATATAAGAACGAAGGAATGTATTCAAAATATCCACTTTCTTAGGCTTATTCTCAATATCCTTGAATTCATCCCAATCATACATAGTAGTAAAATAGTTGAACTTCTTAAAGAACTCAACAGAAATATTTTCTTCATCCACAATTGTATCATCATTATAAAGTAAACTTTCACTTAACTTATAAGTATACAGTACACCCTTTAAGATATGATCGATTTCAGAACAGATATCATAGAATAAAGAAGCCTTATTCTTAGCAGTCATCTTATCATCACTTTTAAATACAACATAACCATTATATTGTTTCTTACGTAATAAAGAGTCTTGATCAAGGATATACTTGTCATCCTTTTGCTGATCTAACATATTATTGATTCTATTATGATATTCATTGAATACACTATAATATCCTGATGTTTTGTGCTTTCTACGGAACATATTGGATACATCAATATCATAAAAGTAAGGACAATCAGCAAACATATCATTATCTTTTTTCAAACTTAACATACGATCAAGAGGCACTCTATTTAATTTATAGATAATATTTTTTCTTAAGAACTCTTGATAACTGAATTCATCGACTCGATTATTCATATCAATAGGAGAATAAACTTTATCTGGATCTAATATTACATCTACTTCCTTTTCGTAGTCACGTTGTCTTTCAATAGACTTCTCTTCATCAAAAACTTTTATACGAGTAGTAAGTTTGCGTTTCTTATTGAAAAAAATATAATCAGTATGATCATTTATTTCTTTTAAAAAATCTCTATTAGAACTCACTTTAGAAAAACAATCTTCAGAGATTACTTCTACTTTATAATTCTTATATAATTTGTCTAACTCTGATTTAGTACATTTCACAAACTTTGGTGATATGCTATTTCTTAAATAAATAAGATCAGTGAGTAATTCTATCGCTTTTACTTTCTCTTCACCTTCGATTTTGTCAGATAAAAAAAGAAGACTATTCTTGATATCTTCCAAAGCCGTCTTTATATCTTTACCATCTAAACAATAAGGCTTGATATCATTTTCTATAGGTCCATCATTTCTTAGTAGTATTGGATTCATATACTCACCCCCTGTTAATATTATAGTACAAATAAAGGGAAAATAAGAGAGGTAAGTAGATATGAATCTATTGATTTAGTCATTAAAAAATACCATAGAATTAAAAGAGAAAGTTCACAGTATGAATGTCCTGATGATGAAGATGAAGGTATACCATTTCCATAGTTTTTCTTTTCAAGCGTTAGTTCCTTGAAATTAAAGTATATCCTTAATAGAATGAAATAAGAATATACATAAAGGAGCTAATAAAGATGCTAAGAAAAGATTTCTTATGGGGTGGTGCTGTCACTGCACATCAAAGTGAAGGTGGATATACTAAAGGAGGAAAAGTTCCTGCAGTATGTGACTTAACAGTCACTGGTAAGTTTTCAGACTTTAAGAATGGTATTGATGCATATCATAGATACAAGGAAGACTTTGACTTATATAAAGAGTTAGGCTTTAACGCATACCGTTTCTCTTTAAACTGGTCTAGACTTATGAGTGATGAAAATACGTATAATGAAGAAGGTTTTGCCTTCTATGATGAATTCATAGATGAATTACTAAGGAGAGATATAGAACCTATTCCTACGCTTTATCACTTTGAAATGCCTGTGTTCTTATATGAGAAATACAATGGTTTTGAAAGTAGAAAGGTTGTTGATCTATTTGTAGAATTATGCAAGAAAATCGTAGATCGTTATTGCCATAAAGTAAAATATTGGATTATCTTTAATGAACAGAATGGAATACTACAGAAAGGACCAAAGATGTTCTTTGGTGCTGTTTGTCCAGAAGGAGAAAACCCTATTACTCTAGATCATCAAATTATGCATAATACTTTAATCGCGCATAGTTTGATTAACGAATACATTCATCAAAAAGGAGGCTATGTTTTAGGTATGGCGACTATTGTACAAAGCTATCCTGAAACATGTCATCCATTAGATACATTAGAATCTATGAAAGCCCAGAGCGAAGCATTTGTATTCCTAGATGTCTTTGCGAGAGGACATTATAACAGTTACTTTCTAGCAAATATGAAAAAAGAAGGGACTATGCCAGTTATAGAAGAAGGGGACTTTGAAATACTTGAAAAGGGTAAAACAGATGCTCTTGCAATAAGTTATTATATGTCTACTATTAGTCATTATGGTGAAGATAGTTTGACTAATGTGGAAGATGTAGTCATTAAGAAGAACCCTTACTTAGAAATGTCTGAATTTGGCTGGACAATAGATCCTATTGGATTACGTATCACTCTAAGACAACTCTATGATAGATATGAAATGCCTATCTATATTGTAGAAAATGGTTATGGCTATGATGATCAATTAGTAGATGGTGTTATTAATGACGATTATCGTATTGATTATATGAGAAAACATATTGAAGAGATGAAGAAAGCTGTAGAAGAAGGTGTAGATTGTAGAGGATACTTATCTTGGGGTCCTATTGATATATTAAGCAGTCGTGCACAGATGAAGAAGAGATATGGTTTTGTTTATGTGAATAGAGATAATGATGACTTAAAGGATATGAAAAGAATTAAGAAGAAGTCATTTGAATGGTATAAGAATGTAATAAGTAGTAATGGGGAAGTGTTGTAAGGAGGAGTGATCCTCCTTTTTTTGATAATTATTTTCAGCATTATTACTTAAATAATTATGTAGTTGTAAGCTTTTTTCTATTAAATTGGAATCGCATACATTTCGTTGACTTGACACGTAGTGTACACTAAGATGGAACTGTCTTCTAGATAAGGAGATAGTTGTTATGGATCTTTTAACCGGTGAAAAGAGGAATAATAATGATTATCGATAAAATAAAAGCATTGGATCATTTGACGATTCAAGAGAAATATCTTATGGATTATATACTAGATAATCCGGATGATATTTTACAAAAGAATATTAATGAATTAGCACAATTAAGCTATACAAGTACAGCAACAGTATCACGATTATGTAAGAAGTTAGGTTTTAAAGGCTATAAAGACTTTAAGTATCAATATGCTGCTGAATATTCTCATTTACTTGAATTAAAGAGTGATTTAGAAATTGAACCATTTTCTAGTGATAGTTCAATTAAAGATGCTTTAAATAAAATTGAAATTCTACACAGAAGATCAATTGAATATACAAAAAGTTTATTAGACAAACAAACGTTGGAAAGAATTTATCAACTTATTCAAAACTGCAAATATATTGAGATATATGGAACAGGTATTAATTTTGCATTAGCACAGGTCTATAGTCTGAACTTTGAAGAGGTAGGGATTATATCAAAGGCTTATGACAGTTTAAACCCAATGCATGTTCAATACTTGAAACAAAGAAATCCAGATGACACACTCTGTATATTCTTAACTCATACAGGACAGAATAAAGAGATGTTGAAGATGGCTGAAGATATCAGTGAATCACATGCTAGATCTATTGTGATATGTGATCATAAGAAAAGAGATATATGCAAGTATTGTGATGAAACAATAGTAATTATGGCAACACGAAATACTATTGAGTTATCTAATGCGGTTTATATTTCTTCTTTACAGTATATATTTGATGTATTTGCTTCATTGAAACTTATAAGTAATTATTCTTATCTAGAGGGGACAACAAAGACAGTTGATAAATTCAAACTGGGAGAATAAGTGTGAAACAAAAATCAATCAAAACGTATAAAAAAAGACGAACTTAAAAACAAGTTTGAATAATTTAGAAAAAATAGAATAATCGAATGTTATGGTTTAGTTAATTTAGAAACGTCAAAACCTGATTTCTTAAGAAACTCAATTGCTGATTCTTCTGTTAAAACTTGTTGCTTTATAGGTGGCTTAGGATTTTTAAATGATTCATAATCTGAAGGA
>OJKO01000312.1_pt1 | contig 21087 bp, 20 predicted proteins | sample 1596541 | NCBI WGS metagenome assembly OJKO01 (sample SAMEA4350163, study PRJEB24818) | metagenome | biome: human; feature: gut; material: faeces | place: Denmark | collected 2013-09
GAAAGACAAAGGCTTTTCCTATAACACCATTAACAACCATAAACGCTCGTTAAAAGCGTCATTCTATATCGCCATACAAGACGATTGTGTAAGGAAAAACCCTTTTGATTTCAAGTTAAGTGAAGTCCTAGAAAATGATACCAAAGAGAAAGTCGCATTGACAGAGGAACAGGAACAAGCCCTACTCTCATTCATCAAGACGGACAATGTGTATCACAAGTATTATGATGATGTGCTGATACTGTTAAAGACAGGACTTCGTATCTCGGAACTGTGCGGACTGACAATCATGGACGTTGATTTTATCCATGAGGTTGTGGTTATCGACCACCAGTTACTAAAGAGCAAGGAACAGGGTTATTATATTGAAACGCCTAAGACAAAGAGCGGAATAAGGCAAGTGCCATTAAGCAGAGAAACAATACAGGCATTTCAACGGGTTATGAAGAAACACCCAAAGGCAGAACCATTTGTGATAGACGGACGGAGCAATTTCCTATTTGTCAATCATAAAGGCAAGCCCAAAGTTGCGATTGATTACAACGCCTTATTTGTCCGTATGATAAAGAAATACAACAAGCACCACAAGGACAATCCCTTGCCACATATCACACCGCATACGCTACGCCATACATTCTGCACAAGGCTGGCAAGCAAGAACATGAACCCGAAAGATTTACAGTATATCATGGGGCATTCAAATATCAGTATCACAATGAACTGGTATGCTCATGCGTCCATAGATACCGCAAAATCAGAGGTTCAGCGTCTAATCGCATAAGAAGTATTTACCACGATTTTAACCACGCTTGATAGCGAAAATATAAGAAGATAGACCTAGATATGTGAGGTTTACCACAAAAGAAAAATGCCCGTAGAGCCTATAAAATAAGGCTTTGCGGACATTTAAGAAGATATAAAAAGATAGTCAAAAAGACATATATAATTTAAGTTAAATGTAAATTCTATTTCATTGTCTGTGATCTTTATAATTTTTGAATTTTTATTTAATGTTGTACCGATTTCAGGGGCTATCCCTATCCTATAGTATTGCTTACCAATAATAACCCCTATACCATGTCTTTCTATTAACTCTTTATCTTGATATAGATAAGCCATAGAAATCAGACCATCACTTTCTTTAATGTCCACATATTTTGTGGCTGTTCCAGTTTCAAGTAATTCACTATACTTTTCTAATTCTTTATTTTTTTTATTTAACTGCACTATGGTTGTAGCTTTATTTTTATTTTCAATAAACAAATATCCATTAAAAACAAATGAAAATCCCAATAAAAGTATAATGATTCGATTCTTCGTTTTAGTTTTCATATATACTTTCTCCTGTTTTATAAATCTTTATTTGCATTTATTATAATAATATTGCATGTATTACATTTGTATGCATCAATTTTGTCACCTTTGAAGTAGTTAAAATCTCCTAACTTGATATCATCCTCCCCAATATGCCATTTATTAGTCATAAGTGATAGTTTTCAGGATTTGGTGACCATGCAAGAGCCTCACCCCTTGTTTTCATATAACCATGAATTAACTTACCCGAACAATAAGGACATCTATTGATTATCATTTTGTTTCCTCCTATTCATATTTAGTCTCAATATAAGGTTATGTTTGAATTTCACTTTTTAACACCATTCTTGTAATTCAAAACCGTTTGCACTACTCCATTATTTAAACTCATTATTATATTTATTTATAGGTAATTTCTTTTCTGATTATATTTGCTGTCGAAGTAATTTCTATAATTAAATTTTACATTAATATCTATAAAATTTCAATTTTACATGATTTAAATACACTTTTTTTGAATAAAATACACTGCTAAATATCAGGCTCCATTGGCTAATTCATAATTCTAAAAAGAAATAAAGTGAATTTTTCAAAAAACATTGAAGATCTCACTATATTTTTAATAAATATGACTTTCTTCAATCTTTTATTTACCAAAAATGTGACTTTCTTCAATCTTTTTTTACCCTAAAATGGTACTTTCTTCAAAGTAACGGTAATTGTATTCTATATATTTATGCATAAAAAAAGGGGATAGCATCCGCTATCTCCTCATGACTATTCTTCATCAAATAAAACTAAATCATCAAATGTCTGTCTTCTTACTACCACTCTTGATTCACCTTCATAAGTGAATACTACAGCTGGTTTAGGTAACTGGTTGTAATTAGAAGACATAGAGTAGTTATATGCACCTGTAGAGAATACTGCAAAAATATCTCCTGGCATAATATTAGCTGTAACTGGTAGATCCTTAGTAATCATATCAGCACTTTCACAGATCTTACCTACAACTGTTACAGTCTTAGTCTTTGTTTCTCCTGCTTTATTTGCAACAATACCATCATATTTCGCATCATATAAAGGTGTACGGATATTATCAGACATACCACCATCAATAGAGACATAAGTACGTACATCAGGGATTTCTTTAATACATCCTACTGTATATAGTGTAATACCTGCATTACCTACAACATAACGTCCTGGTTCAATCATAACAGCTGGACGTTCCCAACCATGACTATCATATTCATTATAAATAACTTTCATGATTTCTGATGTAATAGATTCAAAATCAAGTGGTTCATCCTGTTTAGTATAAGCAATACCATAACCACCTCCGGCATTGATCTTACTTGTTACAACACCAAATGTATTATAGATTTCATTTACGAACTTCATGAACTGAAGCATTGCATTCACATAAGCGAATAAATCAAATACCTGAGAACCGATATGACAATGAATTCCTTCATATTCGATATTATCAGACTCTAAGATTCGCTGAATAGCTTTTAAATAGATACCATAATGAGAACTAAAGCCAAACTTAGTATCCTTATGACCAGTCATAATATAGTTATGACCACCGGCTTTAATACCAGGGACAATTCTTAAAGTTGCCTTTACTTTCTTACCTAGCTTCCCTGCAATCTTTTCACAGTTTTCAATTTCATAAAAGTTATCTACTACGAAATGAGTCACATCATGACTTAATGCATATTCAATTTCTGAAGGAAGCTTATTGTTTCCATGGAAGTAGATCTTATCTGGATCAAATCCAGCACGTAATGCGATACTGATTTCTCCTGCAGATACGCAGTCAATTCCAATACCATATTCATTTGCAAGCTTATAGATTGCAAGACAGCTAAAAGACTTAGATGCAAATAATGGAAGTGCCTTTTCATACTTATCCATGAACTTTGTCTTTAATTCATTCATCTGATGTCTAATATGACCTTCACTCATAACATAAAGTGGTGTGCCATACTGCTTTGCGAGATCAGATGCTTTAATACCATCTATATATAAATCATTACCTTTTATATCAGCAAACTGTGTCTGTAATACCATACCATTCCCCTTAATATAATGTTTTTAAATCAAATAAACCTTTGTCTTTATTCATTAATGCCTTTAATGCAGCAACAGCACCATTCGCAAATACTTCTTTAGAAAGAGCTGTATGCTTTACTTCTACGATTTCATCCTGTCCAGCAAACATTACTGTATGTTCACCAAAGATTGTACCACCTCTTATAGATGAAATACCTACTTCATTTCTTTCTCTCTTACGATGAATAGAATGACGATCATAAGTAGGTTCTAATGAATCATCTAAAGCATTATTAATACCATCATATAACATCACTGCAGTACCTGATGGTGAATCAATTTTCTGATTATGATGTTTTTCCATGATTTCAATATCAAAATGATGTTCAAAGAATTCTTTCGCAAATTCACTCACCATCTTATTCATCATAGCCACACCATAAGAAGTGTTATAAGACTGGAAGAGGGCAATCTCATGAGATGCTTCTTCAATTTTCTTTAAGTCTTCGGCACTAAAGCCAGTAGTAGCAAATACAACTTTACACTTATTCTTTAATGCATAAGATAGAATACTATCTAGATTGGCAGGATGTGAGAAATCAATAATTGCATCAATATCATCCTGTACTTCATCTAATGACTTATATGCAGGTACTTCTGGCTGTACATCAAACACAGGAGATACAACACCAGCTAATTCTAAATCTGCATCATTCATCACTGCATGGGCTACTTTCTTACCCATTAAACCATAACCATATACTAATACTTTCATCTTAATAACCCTTGCTTTCAAATTCTTTCATTGCATCAAATAATAACTTCTTATTTTCTTCTGTAGTTGGAATAAGAGGCTGACGAAGCATATCACTTTCAATAACACCCATATGCTTTAAAGCAGCCTTAGGCATGATTGGGTTTACATCAATAAATAAATATTTAGAAACATCATTTAAATCATAAGCCATCTTTCTAGCAAGTTCTAGATCACCCTTTAATGCAGCCTGGGCAAACATTTCTGTTTCTCTTGGATAAAGGTTAGATAATACTGAAATAACACCTTTACCTCCTGCTGCGATAAATGGAAGAATATTATCGTCACATCCAGAATATAAATCAAAGTCCATATCCTTAGTACGTGTTAATACTTCCATTGCATACGCAATATCATCTGTTGCATCTTTCATAGCAACAATATTAGGAACCTTTGCAAGTTCTACTACTGTATCTACACTGATCTTCATACCAGTTCTACCTGGTACATTATACATAATAAGTGGTAAATCACTTGCAGCAGCAACAGCCTTATAATGTTCAATTAAACCTCTCTGAGAAGTCTTATTGTAGTAAGGTGTTACAACTAAGTTTGCATCAGCACCTGCTTCAGCATTGAACTTAGCCTTTCTAATTGCCTGTGCAGTATAGTTAGAACCCGCACCTACAATAACCTTTACACCTGTACCCTTAGCCATTTCTACTGTAATCTTAGTGAGTTCAAATTCATCTTCAATATCAATAGTTGCAGGTTCACCAGTAGTTCCGTTGACAAGTAATGCTTTTACACCACCATCAATCATTCTCTGAACCTGTCTTTTATAACCTTCATAATCAATACTTCCATCTTCAAACATTGGTAATACCAATGCCACACCTGTACCTTCAAAAATTGGTTCCATTTTATGCTAATTCCTCCTGAATTTTTTCTAACGCTTTCTTTAAATATTTCTTTTCTATAACATATGAAATAGATACTTCACTTGTTGTCACCTGAGCAAATGGGATCTGGTTATCACCTAGAACTTTGAATAACTTACTTGCAAAACCGACTTCATTTTCCATATGACCTTCTACAACAAGCTTACCTACATTCTTAGATGCAAATACACCAATACGTGGGTGATTTTTCTTAACTTCTTCAATAGCCTTGTTTAAAGCACTTTGTGCTTTTGCATCACATGTGAAATCAATACGCATTTCATCTTCTAGCATGACTGATGAGATCATATCGATGTTCACACCTTCACGACTAATTGTTTCAAACACATCAGCCACAAAGAGAGGATTCTTTTCAACATTCATTAACTTCACTTGAATAATGTCTTCTTCAATCTCTAATCTTGTAATCACACTGTTCATCTTCATCATCTCCATTTTTCTATAAAAAAATATTGCAATGGGGCCATTGCAATATAATTAGTCTTCATTATATTCAATAGCGCACCACAAATATTTTGTGACAGTGAATAAGATCTTCTCTTATCCCCCAGATAACAGTTCATATACAGTTCCCTGTCTCTTCGGCATTTGCTCCCCCTTCATTATCTGGCTGTATCCATTAATAACGAATTCTTAACGCATGCACCTCTATTTGTCAACATAATAACATATTATCAATCATAAAAAAAGTGATTTTCTTCTAAATAGTGCATATATTCTTTAATCCAGGGACTACCTATCGCATATCGCTGAAGCATGAATTCTATTTTATTTCCATTATACATAAAACTCATCTTTAGCTCTGCACCTTTCTTCTTTGCTTTAAAGTCTGTCACAGATTGATAATCAAAGAAATAAACTTCTTCTATAAACTTTAAATTCTCATAACACATGAAAGTAATACCATCGTAATCAAAACTCATCATATAAAAATGCACTGGTTTACCATGTACATGACCTAACCACATTGTGAAAGCTGTCTTTTTCCAATCTACTTCATATTTCGTATGGGCAAAAGCTACATTATTATGAAATGGGATTCTTGATAAACGAATGTAATCTTGTAATAATTCTTCTCTCTTATTCATGGATTTCTAAAGGCAATTGATCAGGATCTTTAAAAAATGTCATTTTCTTGCCAGTAAATGTGTCAAAACGAATAGGTTCTGTTTCAATACCCAATGCATTTAATTCTTTAACTGTTTTTTCTACATCTTCTACCTTAAAAGCCAGATGTCTCAGTCCTGCAGTTTCAGGGAAAGGATGTAGTGGGGCATCTGGTTTAATAAATATTTCTAACTCCATATCTCCAAGTTGAAGATCCAACTTGATATCCTGTTTATCCTCTCTCTTATTTTCTCTAATAATATTAAAACCTAACTTATTGACATAAAAGTCAATTGTTTGATCATAATCTTTTGTAATGATCGCAATATGATGTACTGTGTCTAATTTCATAAGAGCACCTCCTGTTACTATTATATCATTGACATCATGAATGATATATAGTTATTATAATATAAACCAATTAAGGAGATAGGTAATACATGAATAAAAAAACAATTATATACTCTATTAAATCTGCACTCCCTGTTATGACTGGTTATATTGTCTTAAGTATTGGTTTTGGCTTATTACTTCAAGATAAAGGTTATGGATGGGGCTGGGCAATTTTAATGAGTACAGGTATATATGCTGGTTCTATGCAGTTTGTGACAATTAATCTACTATCAACAGGTGCATCCATCATTACAACTGCTATTATGACTCTTATGGTCAATATCAGACATCTCTTTTATGGTATTACCATGTTAGAGGAATATAGTGAAGCAGGGTGGAGAAAACCTTATTTAATCTTCTCATTAACAGATGAAACCTATTCCTTAATCTGCTCTCCTGATCTTCCCGATGATATTAATCGTAAAGACTATTTCTTTATCGTTTCTCTTGTCAATCAGTTATCCTGGATAGCAGGGAGTATTATAGGTTCAGTACTCGGGAATATTATTCCTTTTGATACAACAGGCATAGATTTTGCGATGACTGCATTATTTGTCATCATCCTATTAGAACAACTAGAGAAATCAAAACAGCATCTTCCAGCCATAACTGGATTTATTATTTCGATATTCTGTTTATTACTCTTTGGACCAAATCAGTTCCTGATTCCTTCTATGATTCTTATTACAATCGCATTATTCATAGAAAAAAAGAGCTTAGAAAGGAGTGATTTCTAATGCATGCCATACTTATTATTCTTACTGCCGCAATAGTCACACTTCTTATCCGTGCTCTTCCATTTATTGTGTTTAGTAAACATACACCGGATAGTATTCTCTATTTAGGTAAAGTACTACCTTATGCGATCATACCGATGTTAGTGGTGTATTGTTTGAAAAGTGTATCAGTTCTAAAAGCCCCTTATGGTATTCCAGAGCTCATAGCACTTATAGTGGTAGTATGTATCCACAAATGGAAACATAGTACATTACTTTCTATTCTTCTAGGTACAATGACTTATATGTTTCTAATCCAGACTGTGTTTTAATCACAGTCTTTTCATTACTTCCAATGGGAGATTATTCACGAGTACAGTGTTACCATCATAATAGTTGATGTAATCTGGTCCTAATGTAAATATACGTTCAAAAGGAATCGTACCCAATGATCTTTCTTCTGTTGTAGAATAAAGAGCTATTTCATAATAATCACATTCTAGCTTCTCACCTGTTTCAGGATTCTGATACCCTACAGGTACCCATGGTTTATTAGGGAGTAAAGTAGGGCAGTCTTCAGTTAATGCATAGATGCCTTTAATACCCTGATCTGTCTTAAAGAATTGTGGTTTTGCATAATAATAGTCATGACTTTGAAGTTCATGCATCCATGAAGAGAATAGATGTGGATTAAGAATAAACTGTTCTGCTTCATCCTTACCAATCACTAATGGCCACATTGTACTCATTAACGTAAGAGAATCTGTTTCACCATTCACAATCTTTTCTGATACTTCTTTAATAATACGATGATTGAAAGCAATAAGATCATCTTCCTGTGATAAGTAGTCATCTATATCTTCTTCTATACCATCAATAGTAACACTGCATTTCCAGTAACTAGTAATTCTTCTTAGACAGTTAAAGAAAGAACGCATTTCATCTGTAGTAGTAGGATTGAGTAAACGTAAGTTTAATTCATTCTTTTCATCTTCATCCCATGAAATATGAAAACCTCTACCAATAGAATTTGGATTATAGAAGATCATATTACCTTCCTGGTCATCACCCACCATTCTCATACCATCATTGATTCCAAAAGCCAATTCATCACCGACTATGACATCTAATGGAATAGTCTTTTTAAATAAACCCTTCTGTTTAATACATACATCAATAGACATTGTCTTATCCTCCTATGCATCTCATAAAGTCTTCTTCTGAGATAATCAAAATCTTTTCATCCTTCTCTCTTAAGTCTAAACCTTTTCTAATCTTAGTACCATAATGACCATACTTCCATGTTTTACTTTTTTCTCCACCAACAATTAAATAATCAGTAGCACGTGTAGGGGCACTTAATACAGTACCTCCATGACTATAAATATAGTGAACTACATCACTTCTTCTCATAGAAGTAAATAAACCAGTGACCACAAACTTACCTGTCAAATCTATATCAAATATTTCATCAAAAGCGAAAGGGTAATTATTCATAACTATTCCTCTTAAAAAGATATACAATATATATAGGAGGGTTATCAAAATGGTTAAAATCCTAAACATCGCATTATATATCATATTCATTCTTATACCGGCATTGTATTTTATATGGCTATTAAAACATGAACACCTGATTTTTAAAACATTTGTGGTTGTCATGGCTATTCTTTCTACAATCGGTATATTACTTAAATTTAACTTTAAACCATATAATCATATCTTTACCATGTTCATACTAGTGTGTCAATTTCTCACTATGTATATTTATATTCTTTTTATATGTGTTTATCTGTATCGTTTCTCCTTTAAATTTGTGAAACGAAGACCATATCGTTTTGGGAACATCGTAGCGACTATGATTGCGATTACTCTTACAATTTCTGGTTTCCATTCTCATTATAATAAGAAAGAAGTCATCTATCATGTCACTGTTCCTAAGACATCTTCAGTATCTAAGTTAAAGATTTGTTTAGTGAGTGATCTCCATTTGAGTTCTGGTACTTATATGAGACAGGTAAGAAAACTTGTAAAAACAGTGAATGATAAACATTATGATCTTGTATGTTTTGCAGGAGATGTATTTGATGAAAATACACCCGATGCATTAATGAATCGTTCTTTACAAGAATTCAAGAATATGAAGAGTACTTATGGAACATACTGGATATCTGGTAATCATGAATATTATGGTAAACATACAGACTTTACTGTCTTTGAAAAATACAACATACACTTTCTAAAGAACACCTATGAAACTGTAGACAATTCTTTTAATATTGTCGGCTTTACAGATAAGACATCTCATGATCACTATGATATCAATAAAGTAATAGAGGGGATGGATACTTCTTTACCTACTATTACACTAGACCATAATCCTGAAAGATTTGATCATCATACATATTTCACTGATCTTCAATTATCTGGTCATACACATAATGGACAGATTTTCCCAGGTAATATTATTCTTCATTATTACTATCAGAATTCATATGGTTTATCCCATTATAAGAACCACTATCTTCTTGTATCTGGCGGATATGGCTCATGGGGATTTCCATTTAGACTTGGTACACAATGCGAATATGATACTATTTATCTCACTATGAGAAAATAGTTTTACAAGAAATACAACTTTTTGTACAAAACATGTAAACGGATTCATAAATTCGCGAAAATTAACCTCTTTTGGTGTACAAATCTAAAAATAAGCATAGACAAACCGCTTTCTTTCCTATATGATAAGGGCACAAAGAGGTAGTGGAAAAAAATGGTCATAGAATTAGAAGAAAAATTTAAATTACGCAAAGCAGAAATCTTTGCGACAATCAAGAAGTATGTGACTGAAGCAAACATGAATATCTCAGATACAGTAATGGACAACTTATCTATTCATCTTGCTTTATCAATTACAAGAGAATTATCTGGATCTTATATCGAAATGAGTTCATCTCAGATTGAACAATTAAAACAAGCCAACACTTATCAGATTTCACAGTTAATCATCTATGATTTATCTAAGAAATATGATGTAAAAATTTCTGAAGATGATATTTGTTATTGTGCGATGTATTTATCAAACATGACATTATTAGATTTAGACTTCTTTAGTGAATGCGATATTATTGATCAGGAAACTGAAAGCATTACTTTAGAAGCCGTACAGGAAATCAATAACCGTTTAGGATTAAATCTAAAGAAGAATGATGATTTCTATCAGGGATTATCAATGCATTTCTATCCTGCAATTCAGCGTTTAAAGAATGATGAACAGCTACATGATAATGTATTAACTGACAAGATTAAAACTGAAAATGAAACAGAATATAAATGTGCAATGATTTTAAATGATGTTGTAAAAGAACATTATCATAAATCATTTAATGAAGATGAATTGGCTTATATAGCATTACATTTCGGTACAGCATTAAGATAACATCAAAGGGAACCATATCAATAGTAGATGGACCTAGGAGATAGCGAAAGCTATCTCCTTTCTTTTTATGTAAATCCTCTTTCTCACACTATGAAAGGTATTTTAAATTTAGTAGTATCTGTCGTGGCAGGTGTTTTAGTTTATTACATATGCAAATAGTTGGACAAAAGATTTAAACGATAACCAGCTTAGTAATAAGTACACTCTAAAGAACTAGAAAAGGTAAGGAGCACCATTCCTTACCTTTTCGTTTTGATGTTAATTGTATTCCAATCTGCAATCAAATTATAGCATCTAGTATTTTAATATGCAAGTTGATTCCAGAATTCAATTTTAAGTTCTTTGGAAATCAGCATCCCCATAAGAAATACTTTCGAAAAATAGCTGAATTCTAGACAAAAATTCATACTTTTATTTGATTTGTTCGAAGATAGAAATACCGAATCAGTACAGCTCCTACTGCCACAAGTGTAGGGCGGTGAAGTATGGAAGAATATGAATCCTTCCTTTTTCAGATAACTTAATAGTTATCTAAAATAATCCTTGAATTTTAGCTTGAATAATTCCAGCAGCAACACCTGCGCCTACGTTAATCAAAAAATCTTTTAATCCAACCAATGCAGCTTTTAGAATAGCAGGACTCTTCTTTTCTTCGATTTTTAATTTTATATCAGATAAAAGCTCAGTTATTGTCTCCATATCATTTTGTGATAAATTTGAAGCATCAATGCTCTTTTCCACTTCATCGACAACATCTTTAACTTTATCGTATGTAAAAGATACAGTATTTCCGTTACCTGACACTATTTGAGCATTACCAGAAGTTGAATTTATAACACTTGTAGGTCCATAATAATTATTCACGGTTTGTGGAATATTGGTTGCACAATCTTTTTCTTTCTCAGTAAACATCATGTTTTCTCCAACAATTCCTTCCTCTTCTAATTTTAACGTCCACTCCAATATTGCATTTTTTACCTTTTCTTCAATATCTTTAACTGCAGTTGATGAAATATGAAGTGCATAGTTCTGTGGTATTGGGGCATTACACTTTTCATCTAAAAATGCACATTCCTCACCAGTTAGTTTCATTAATAAATCATTTTCTGACGAATCAGATAAAGATGCAATTTCAGAAATAGAATTCGATATTTTTCTTTCACAAACAATTTTTTCAATTTCATTATTTGGAATGATAATTGGATACCACCCGTAATACTGATTTAAGTATTTTAAAATACCTCGAACCTTTCTATATTCTGGACATGATACTTCATCAGGATATCCATTCAATTCATATTGAATCCATTGATCAAAATCAGATAGTTTTAATTTTACAGCAATCAAATGTGCCTTTCGCAATACATTAACAATATCACAATTTGGTGAAAGAATTTCTTTTTGTAAGTCTAAAACAATGCTTGCCATATTATTCGCTATCCTTTTCAACTTTATAAGAATCTTTGTCTTCTGCAACCATAAGAGTAGGGTGGTTATGCACCGCATTAGTATAATGAACATTATCCGATTCTTCTGCGGTAAATGAACCACCAACACCAAAGAACTTCTCAAAGAATAACTTCAATTTATCAATAACACACTGTTTCTTAATAGTTCTTTTACTACTACCAAAACGAGATACAGGAGGCATAAGCTTATCGATATCCGTGCCTGTTGTTTTGATTTCTCCATCACGGAATGCATTTTCAATAAACTTTCTTGTTTCTGGTTCTTTCAATTTCTCTTCAACAATAATTTTAGAAAGTTCTTCTTCACGCTTTTTAGCAATATATTCATGCCACTCAGACATAATATCATCAACATCATTAATACCAGATATAAATGTCTCAATAAGAGCTTTCTTACTACGTAATTCAGGACTTGAATCAATTGCTTTACTAATTGTAATAAGTACTTCCTTATCTTCACAATGACTATCATGATATTTCTTTACGAGCATCAAAATATAATCGATATTAATTTCTATCTGTTTAATAAGTTCTATCTCAAAAACAATATCATCAATAATATCTGTACTCTCGCCTCGTTTACGTTTATTATTCCATTCATCACGTAAATCTTGATATCTACCAAGATAGTCCTGTAAATCACGCTCAGTAAGAATTTCGTTACCTGCAAATTCATCAAATGCTGAAAGAAGGTTTCTCATACGAAGAATAGCACCAAATAGATTAATAAAATCTTTTTGATTCTGTTCACCTGTAATTCTTGGCTCATCAAGTGGAAATCTTGACATTAACTGCTCAATCATTTCCACATAGCCTTGATGTCTTTTACCTTCCTCATCCTCATAGCCATAATAGTAATCTTTAAATCCCTTCATTAATACAATACCACCTGCATCTTTATCACCAAATAATGAAATTGCAGTATCAACACGTTTTTGAAGATTTCTAAAACATACAATATTTCCAAACGTTTTAATAGAATTTAGAATTCTATTTGTTCTTGAGAATGCTTGAATTAAGCCATGCATCTTTAAATTCTTATCAACCCATAAAGTATTTAATGTAGTAGCATCAAATCCTGTAAGGAACATATTTACAACTATTAATAGATCAAGTTCTTTATTCTTCATTCTAAGAGAGACATCTTTATAATAGTTCTGGAACTTATCACCATCTGTAGAATAGCTAGTATGGAACATCTTATTGTAATCATCAATAGCAGAATCAAGAAAATCCCTTGATGATTGATCAAGTGCAGAAGTATCTTCAGAATTCTCTTCTTCAAGAATTCCACTCGTAGATTCTTCATATTCTGTTTCATTTGCACCATAACTAAAAATAGTAGCAACACGTAGTTTCTTGGTTGGATCAGCTGCCATTTGTTTTTTAAATTCCTGATAATACAATTTAGCCATAGGAACAGATGCAACTGCAAAAATAGAATTAAAACCACTAATACGCTGTTTTTGTTTAATCTCTTCTACAGTTCCTGCTTTTCCTGAAGCAACTTCTTTAATGTTAGTAAGAGTATTATAGATGTATGTTTTATCACCTCTATAAGTCTTTCTATCAAAATTATCAAGAATATATTCTGTAACTAGTTTTATTCTCTCAGGAGCCATCATTGCTTTTTCACGCGCAATATCCCATACCTGTTCATCATCAATATCATCACTCATATCCATTGTTTTGATATAGTCCACTCTGAATGGTAGTACATTTTTATCATTAATAGCATCAACAATAGTATATGTATGAAGCTGATCACCAAATGTCTGCTCAGTAGTAAAAAATTGAGGTTTAGTAACTCTTCCTGTATTTGCCGGGAAAATAGGGGTTCCAGTAAATCCAAATAAATGATACTTCTTAAAGCTTTTTACTATAGCTGCATGCATATCACCAAACTGACTTCTATGACATTCATCAAAAATAATAACTACATGCTTGTCATACACATCATGATTCTTATTCTTCTTAATAAAAGTAGCTAACTTTTGAATAGTAGTAATAATGATATGAGCATCACTATCTTCTAACTGTTTTTTTAGAATTGCTGTTGAAGTATTACTATTAGCAGCACCTTTTTCAAAACGATCATACTCTTTCATTGTCTGATAATCTAAGTCCTTACGGTCAACAACAAATAGTACTTTATCAATATATGGAAGCTGTGATGCTAATCTTGCAGTCTTAAAAGAAGTAAGTGTTTTACCTGAACCAGTAGTGTGCCAAATATATCCTCCACCAGCAACATTACCGTATTTTTTATAGTTATTCGCAATCTCAATACGATTCAATATACGTTCAGTAGCAGTAATCTGATAAGGACGCATAACTAAAAGCATATTCTCAGATGTAAAAATACAGTATTTAGTAATGATGTTTAGAATTGTATGCTTTGCAAAGAACGTTCTAGTAAAATCAATTAAATCTGAGATTATACGATTGTTTGCATCAGCCCAAAAAGATGTGAATTCAAAACTATTACTTGTTTTACCTTTTTTAGAAGTAGAATTCTTTGAATCTTTAATAGCATTAAAACGTGTACTGTTTGAATAATACTTTGTGTTAGTACCATTCGAAATAACGAATATTTGAATGTATTCAAACAGACCACTACCCGCCCAAAAAGAGTCTCTCTGATATCTATTAATCTGATTGAAAGCTTCACGAATAGCTACACCTCTTCGTTTTAATTCAACATGAACGAGTGGAAAGCCATTAACTAGAATAGTAACATCATATCTATTATCATGTTTTGCACCATCAGAAATACCAATCACGTATTGATTAATAACCTGAAGAGAATTATTATGAACGTTCTTTTTATCAATAAGAGAAATATTCTTTGTAGTACCATCATCACGTTTTAATACTTGTATGTAATCTTCTTGAATTTTTCTTGTCTTCTCTACAATACCTTCATTATTATTCGCAATAGAACTCTTAAAAAATCTTTCCCATTCATTATCAGAAAACTGGTAATTATTCAACTTTTCTAATTGAATACGAAGATTAGCAATAAGATCCTTCTCATGATGTATTGTAAGATATGTATATCCCTGTTCAGTAAGCATATGAATAAATTCTTTTTCTAATGCTGCCTCAGATTGATATTGACTAGATCTACTTTTAACTGCTTCATATTCTGTAACAACTGTACTTTCTGTTGACTGTGCAACAATATTAAAATATGACATAGCATCCACCTCCTTTACTTATTTAAAACTAAGTAATTTATCTCTGTAATATTCGTATTGTTTTTGTCTAGTTTCTATTTCTTTCCTAATATTTAAGGTTACATCCTCATTGAGCTTATTTAATTTTTTCAGTAATTCGACTATTTCATGTTGTTTTTCAATGCTAGGTATACTAATTACATAATGTGAAATTGTTTTACCCGTTAAAGAAGCTCTCGTTGTAAATGAACAATGTGTTTTAACATACTCTCTAAAATCAGATGATGAAAAATAAAATGAACAGTACTCAGGTAATAAATAATCTGTCTTGGGCGTTGCTTTAATCGTAAAACCATTAAATACACAATCGCCTATATCTTCTAACATTACAGATGACCATCCAATATCTTCTGCTGTCTCAGAAGTTCTTGTAAAAAGAACATCGCCTCGACAAACTCTTAGTTTTTCAATTTCAGCAGAAGTACATTCAACTAACTCAGTAATGTCCTCCTTTTTTAAAGTCCTTTTACTATAAACATCTGTATATCTAATAAAAGGAATACCAGACCCAAAAAATTCCTTTCCCTTGCTTAGCCCATTTCTAAATTCAAATAAACTTTCTAAAGGCATATTAATATAGCCAAATACATATTGAATAAGTTTAATTATTGTCTGTCTGTCTGTCTGTCTGTCTGTCTGTCTGTCTGTCAAGATTGTGTTGCCGGTTTCAGCAAACGTCAAGAGTAAATCACGATAATATTCATATTGTTTTTGACGTGCATCAATTTCCTCAGGAAGACTAATATTAAGATCATTACAAGCTTTTTCTAAATTATCAAGAACATCAGCATAACGTTTTTGAACTTCAAGAGAAGGTAATGGAATTTTAATTTGTTCAATCGATGAAACATTTGAATGAACAACCTTGCTCTTAATTTTTCCTTTGCTTTTTTGCTTGCGTGCCTCATATGTAGCAAGAACATGTGCTAAATAGCGAGGCTCTTGTTCATGTTTTAATACAACAATATCTCCTCCCGCAAGACATTTTTCGTAACCAAGATATGCTACAGATTTTGCAATATCCTCTACACTTTCTCCTGTAATAGCAAATAGAATATCTCCATGTTCAAAATATTTAGGGTTTGATATATATTCTAATTGTGTATGCGAAACGCATTTATCAAACCACGTATTATATTTTGAATAAATCTCACCGTACCTCACACACGGAATCCCGACTTCAGTAACCTCATCACGCTTGATGCCGGAACCACGATATATATCCGTTGCTATTTCACCTAGAGTTATCATAGGTATTTGACTATCTGCTTTCAACAACTCATCTCTGTAAAATTCATACTGTTTCTTACGGGCTGTAAGCTCTGCTGCAAGCTTAGCAGTAAGATCATCTGTAAGGAACATGAAAGAGTCCAATATACGGACTATCTCACATTGTACCTTCAGAGGAGGGACTGGAAGCATAAATTTAGAATATATACTTATCCATAATCTTTTATGTTCATCTGACGAATAGTTGAGAAACCCCATTAAATGATATAAATATCTAATTAATATATTTTCTTTTGCCGTTATCATTTTCATAGCGGATGATTTTGCCTTGAACGGAAAATCCACCCATTTAAAAGAACCTGTAAAATCATCAAAAATAATAACTGGCTTGTCTTTAGACGCAGGATAAATTCCATCCGTTTCATTTGTATAGCCTAAAATGAAAGTCTGACCAGCAGTTAATACCGGAGTTTCAAAATCATCATTGTAATCAGTGCTTTTCACTAAATACCTAGAAGGTTGCTCATAATCGGTTATATCTCCAACTTTTCTATACTCCACCCCATTAGGACATAATTCTTTAATCAGTTCATCTAGTCTGCTCATAACTGTACCTCGATTTCTGCGATAATTTTACTAATCTCATCACGAAGAACCTGCTCACGAGCAACAATTTCCTTTATCTCTGCATTGAGTTTTATAATATCTATTTTCTCTCTTGTATCCTTAGCCTCAACATAAGTAGATACCGTAAGATTAAAGTCATTTTCTTTTATTTCATCATAAGAAGCAAGATGAGCGATATGTTCAATTTCTTCTCGTTTTGTAAATATCTCAACAATTCTATCTATATTATCAGGTGTTAATTTTTTGTTGTTCGTTACCTTTATACATTCATTTGTTGCATCAATAAATAAAGTCTCATTATTCTCTTTACATTTTTTTAATACCATAATACATGTAGCTATCGATGTACCGAAGAAAAGATTAGAAGGCAACTGAATAACACAATCAATATAGTTATTATCAATTAAATATTTGCGAATTTTCTTTTCTGCGCCGCCACGATACATAATTCCAGGAAAGCAAACAATTGCTGCAGTGCCATTAGAAGAAAGCCAAGAAAGGCTGTGCATGATAAACGCTAAGTCTGCCTTGCTCTTTGGTGCAAGAACACCCGCAGGCGCAAATCTAGGATCATTAATAAGTGTTGCGTCATCATTACCAGGCCAACTTATAGAATAGGGTGGATTTGAAACAATCAACTCAAAAGGTTCATCATCCCAATGTGCTGGTTCAGTCAATGTATTTTCACATGCTATATTAAACTTATCAAATTCAATGTCATGTAAAAACATGTTGATACGACAAAGGTTGTATGTCGTTACATTTATTTCTTGTCCATAAAAACCATTACGTATATTATCTTTTCCAAGTACTTTTTCTGCTTTTAGCAACAATGAACCTGATCCACATGCTGGGTCATATACTTTATTTATCTCAGTTTTACCAACTGTTCCTAGTCGAGTAAGAAGTTCTGATACATCTGCTGGAGTGAAGAACTCACCACCTGATTTACCTGCATTAGAAGCATACATAGTCATAAGATACTCATATGCATCACCAAATGCATCAATATCGTGATTTTTTACATCTCCTAGGTTCATGTCTGCTACACCTTTAAGAAGCTTGCAAAGTTTTTCATTTCTTCTCAATACTGTTGGACCAAGTTTATTACTATTTACATCAAAGTCATCAAAAAGGCCACTAAAATCAGATTCAGATTCACTGCCTTCAGCTGAATTTTCAATATGGTTAAATATCATTTCAAGAAATACATTTAAATTAGATTTGATATCTTTTTTATTACCTTCTTGATCAATAAAATAAGCATCTTCTTTATCACATTTCTTAACTACATTGCAAAAAAGTTCTGATGGAAGAATAAAGAAACCTTTTTCTTGTACTAATCCTTCTCTTGCTTCTTCAGCTTCTTCATCAGACATCTTTGTATAGTCAAAATTTGTATTACCAGCTGCTTCTTCACCTTCATTAATATAATTAGCTATATTTTCAGAAATATATCTATAGAACATTGTACCTAAAACATAGTTTTTAAAATCCCATCCATCTACTGCACCACGAAGTTCATCTGCAATAGCCCAAATAGCACGATGTAATTCTTCGCGTTCTTGTTCTTTTTTAGTGTCTATAGTCATAATTTCGTAACCTTCCTTTATCCATTCTACTTTTAATGTAATGAAACCTATACTCTTGTTTCACAAACATAGAACTATTATATCATACAATCATTCTAATTTTGAAATTCATCCGCACTAACATTACATCTCTATCTTCACCAAGAAAAAAAGCATAACCTACATGCTTGTAAGCTATGCTACATTTTTATAGTTAGAAGAAAAGTCAACCATAAGTCAATTACCTGACAATATTCTATTTTAGTTTTTTAGGTTGGATACTAATATCACGCAAAAATATTATTTATCCAAATCCAAATAACTATCAATTAGTGAATTTAAATTTTCAATACATTTCTTCAAATCTTGTGAAGTTGTAGATTTATCAATTAAACCTGCTGAAGAATGTGATAATGGATTTGCATTTCTTAATGAGTGTGCTTCCTTAATTATATTTTCTGAATCAGGAATGTCCTTGTAAAAATTATTAAAAGATTTTTCGCTATAGAATCCTCGATAGTTTGGTTTTTTACACTTAGGATCATACTTATAGAAAAAAGCTAAATCTGCAGTAAAACGATCAAAATAGTTTTTATAAAATGCATATTCTGCTAATGAATTATGACGGTCTTTTTCTACCCAATACATAAAATATAAAAAATATGCTTTCCAATCATTCTTAATTATTTGTATATAATTATTAACTTTTTTATCAGAAAGTGTGAACAGAAATCTATTTTCGCAGCAGTAATAGCAGTATATTGCAAGGTGACTACAATTCTTATATAAAACTTTAAGCAAATCTATATGCCTAAATTCACTTTGGATTAAATATGATATCGCAATGGAGGTATCATATGAATTCCAAAGTCCTTTTCGGCTACGAATAAATAATTGATATAACAATGCCTTAATGGCCTTTGTACTACGAGTTTTCGTAATCATAATACTCAAACGCTTTGGATCTAAACTAATAAACGAGATATCTGTGTTAATTAACTGACATATAACATTTATTATTTCGTCACTCTGTAAGATATCGTCTTTTTCATATATATGATAATTGTATACTTCTGATGCTGTAAACTCGACATCATCACTGCTAAAATACTTATCAATCAATGAATTGTAATGTTCAATATCAATACATTCTGTTTTTAACGTTGATAAAAGATCATTTAAAAAATTCTTAAATGAACCGACAAACAGACTTTCTATATCATGATGAATCCCTTTAAAATACTCATCATATAATGATCTTTTAAGTTCACTGTTTATTTCTGTAACAGGCTTCAAACAACATTTTTTAGTATTTAGCGATAATCCATATTCTTTTAATATTGAAGAATACTCATTTCTAATTTGATTATAAGCATCTCGTAATCTAATGATGTCATAGGGAGAATCTATTAAAATATACATATCATCTACATATCGAATAATTTTAAAACTACTTATGCAATCTATTTTATCATTGATAAAGTCAAAAATTCTGTTATCAACTTCATCCATATATACAATCGTTGCTAAATAGGATGAAGCAATACTATTTTCTATAGTTGGAAATTTTCCATCTCCACAGTATGAAAATAGTTCTTTTATCATTTTTAATTGAGTAGGCGTGAAATGAACACTATCTATGTTACTTTTCTTGTCAATTTGATTGATCAAAATATCTAAATTTATATTTGGAAAAAAATTTGTAACGTCAGTTTTAATAAAGTATTTAGATTCTGAAATATATACATTAACTAGTTTATAAAACTCATCATAATCTTGTTTATACTTTGCGCGCATATGTTCATAATTTCCTGCATAAAAAGCATCAATGGTAACATTTCTTTCCGGTTTATAATGATTTGAAATTTCTTTTCCAATAGCTTGAATAACTAAATACAATATAGGAAACAAAAGACTAGAATCCCTAAAACTTCCATCACTCTTTTGAAGAAAATTTTCTGATCGATACATAACTTTTGGAAATAATACGAATGAAGCATTTTTTATATATTGATTAAAGAATTCTTCACTAGAAATACGCACCTCGTCATCTTTAGTTAATTTTGAAAAAGGAAACCACTAATGTGGACCCCGAGTCAAGGACATTAAATAAAAAGGCGCTTAAAAATGATTAGAAATAAAGATATCCTATAGGTGTAATTAACCAGGAGGATATTTTTATGTGTAAACTATGTAAATATGTAA
>OJKO01000316.1_pt1 | contig 20961 bp, 13 predicted proteins | sample 1596541 | NCBI WGS metagenome assembly OJKO01 (sample SAMEA4350163, study PRJEB24818) | metagenome | biome: human; feature: gut; material: faeces | place: Denmark | collected 2013-09
TTGTACCAGTCTTCCTTATCACCATGGTTCTGATCCTTGTACCAGCCGGTGTTGATGCGCCCCGACCCCTTACCACCAAGAATCGTAAGGGTATTGGTGTTATAGAAGTTCCACATCAGCTGGCTTGCGCGCTTGACGTACTCCTGCCCATGCGTATTGTTGTAGCGGTTTGTGCCCGTCGAATTCATCATGACGTAGCCGTCGGAGATATCAATGTCGTTCCATTTGAACTGCCAGCCATTGCGGAACTTCACATCGTTGCCATTACCATTGATATTGACGGCAACCGAAGCATTGTCGGAAATGTTCTTGAAGTTGAACACCACGCCGGCATCACCAATGTTATTCAGCCTTGATGCGTCCAAATTGAACACCTGCAACTCGTCTTTGCCGTTGCCAGTCAGCGTGATTTCCGTCTGCCTGGAATTGTTCTGAATATCGAACCGATAGACGTTGTGTTCGTAGGTGTTGTAGCTGTACGAGTAACGAGAACCTGTGTAATTATCCTCATTGCCTTTCGCAACAGTGTTGCTGGAAGAAATCTTCGCGAGCTTGCCGGACAGCGTAGCCACATAATTCTTATAGTCGGAATACGTGTAATCCGAACCCGTCGAAGGATTCTTCACTCCGGAAATAACGGTGTTGCTGTGATTCCAGTTGACTTTGCCGTTGCCGCCCATGGCATATACGGAATACTGTTCACCGTTCGTCCAAGTGTTGCGGCTTTGCACTGTGGTCTGATTACCAGCAATGTTCGCGCTAAAGTTATGGTCATTCGTCTCGCCGGTAGCGCCATTCCCCGCTCCGGTTCCAAGCCAGCTGGATCCCTGATTAGCGTCATCCGTCCAGCCCTGAGCACCACCGAACCAATTCAACTCGGAATTGGTGCTATTGCCACCGACCGAAAGCACGGTCGAGCCGTCCTTTGGACGGAACTGCGAACCAAAACCGACGATGCCCCAACGAAAACCACGCGAACGATTGAATGAGCCATCCTTATTCCAGATGTTCCAAGCCTGCTTCATTGGATGAAGCAAAAGCTTTCCGTTCACAGCGGTCAAGCCTTCGGCCTCAACAGCGTAAGAACCCTCAGGCGCATTGTTGTTATTGGCAGAAGTAATGCCCGACTTCTTGCCACCTACATACATGTCACCACCAACGAAAGTAGCGATACCTTCATCGTTACCGCTGCCGGAGGTCTGATCGCCTAACGGTTCTGTGGTAGGTGTGCAGATTGCGCCGTCCTTGCGACTTTCGTCAGCTTTGGCATTATAGGTGGGAATGAGGGAAGTGACGGCGACGGTGGCCATCATGGCTACCGCTATGGCGGCGGCGGTCAGGGAGCGGGTACGCGAAAGCACGCGACCGGTTGCCGATCGCGTTCCTGCATAGTGTCGTGGTGCGTTGCCGACACCATTACGCCATTGCCTCATCTTGTCCCCTATCCGCAAAGTGTTCACCCTTCTGAGTCCCTCAACTCGAGGGTTGATATCCTTTGCATAATGCCGTTATCACTTCTGTTTTACGTATAGCTTCTGCGCTGTTCCCATCTCCGGCAACACAGCCGGAAACCTCTGTTTTCCCTTTTTCTCTGACCTACGGTTTACTATGATAACCTTTGCAGTTATGAAAACAAAATGAAACAGAAAGAACCCACACCCCCTCCCCCGATACGTTTTTTCGTCCCCTCTCACGGGGACAACGCTTTAAAGCCTGATATTCAACGGTTTGTCAACGATTGCAAAATCAAAAAACACATGCTGATCATTGAATGAAATTCATCATTCATCAGCCCCCGATTGGCGTGTCATGAAACACATCACTGCAAATTGTTTCATTTTTTTCCTGAAAACGTATGCCACACACCGTGACTACAGTGGGGGTATCCCTTATCAATCCACCCCAGGCCATCACAATCAGCCCGTCGGCATTGACGGGCTGCGGAAGGGTAATGAGACTCGGCTCTCAGCGGCCAGTGCCGTACACGGAATCGGTGCCGCGTAGTACGAGCTGGGCGCGCACAATCTCATGCGCGTTCTCAAGCGGCTTGCCTTCGATAAGCTTCATGGCCTTTTGTGCGGCCGCGCGACCCATCGCATACGGATCCTGGCGCATGGTGGTCAGGCTCACAGTGTCGGCGTACGGCGAATCGTCGAAGCCGATAATCGAATAGTCACTCGGCGTGTGGTGGCCGTAACGTTCCAAACGCAACACCAGCGGAATCGCCATCATATCCATCTGGCAGCAGATCGCGTCCGGGAACTCGTCCAACGCAAGCAGCGCGGTCAACGCCGAGTCGGCGAAGGTCTTGCCACGCGGCACAGAGACGACGCGCCACTTGAAGTCATGGGAGGCCCCCATCGTCTTGCAGGCGCGGATGAAGCCCTGTCCTCGCGCATCGATGGAGGAATTAATGGAATCGACCGCATCGGAGCACACGTACACGATATTCTTGTGCCCCAGATTGATCAGATGCTGGGCGGCGGTGAACATGCCGTCCTCATCGTCGATGGAGATGGTGGCGTCGAAGCCGCTTTGCGTCGGCGTATTGATGCCGATGATCGGCACGTGGATGCGTTTGAGCTGCTGGATTTCCTTCGGATCCACGCCGAACGACGTTACGAATACGGCGTCCACGTTGCGGCGGACGGGCAAATTCGTGAAGAATTCCTTGCGATTTTCGGCGGTGTCGACATGCTGGAACAGCGATACGTCATACCCGGCATTATGCATGACGGATTCGATTCCAGCGAACACTTCCGTATTGAACCAGCTAGTGATCTCTTCATTCATCAGCATCGCCACACGGTACGATTGGCCGGATTTCAGCGACGTGGCGGAACGGGAGATGTTGAAATCAAGCTTGTCGGCAGTTTCCAGCACCTTGCGACGTGTACGTTCGGACACCAGTTCCGGACGCGTGAACGCGCGCGACACCGTGGAAATCGACACACCCGCGGCCTTGGCCACCTCGCGAATGCCTGCTCTATCCATCTCTCAACCCCTTTGCGGTTTCTGCATCATAATCACAAACGTTCCCAGCCTTGGAAACACTCGCTTGAGCGGCGATGCTCTCTCAATCTGTTTCTATCATACTGCGAACGTTGTCAAAAATCACGCCAGTGTTGCACAAATCGCACAAATTATCAAAATAACCGGGTAAACCGCGTAAAAAGCCCATTTCGTCCACTGATGCTTATAGCCCAGCTTGCCGTTGTAGTAGTGCACGAACGCCACGCCCACGCCCGGCGCGATCATCATCACGGCGCCGAACAGGCCGGCTGTGAACATCATCGAATTCTCATACTGGCGCATCAGAGCGAAAATCAGCACGAAGCCAAGCGTCACCGAACCGATGCTCATCATGTGCTGGCGTAGGCCGATACGCAGCAGCAGGTCCCACAGCAGACCAATCACCACCAGTCCGACCGACAACAGCACCTTCATGACCTTCTGATAGCGCGACGCCACCCAATCGAGCGCGGCAAGCACAACAAACGCAACGAACAGGCCGAAAACGGGATTCTGCGAGCCCAGGTCGAAAGCCTTATGCGATGTGGCGAGGTCGTACGGCACCTCGCACACCACGGCGAGAATGAACAGCTGCAGGCCGTACGCGACCCGGCTGTGCGTTTCACGGAAACCCTGCACCAGCAGCCACGCGTAAATCGGAATAGCAAACCAAGATACGACCTCGCTTAAGACCATCGCCGTCAGCGACGTCATATTATTGACGTCGGAACCGAAAAACAGCGGCACAATGGTGGTGCTACCAGCTGACAGAGCCAACGCCACAGCGCCGATGACCTTGAGCTGGAACACCGTCAGTCCGCGGTGCTTCTTCTTGGTACGGCGAGCGCCGCCGAATCCGATCTGTTCAATCGAATCAGCTCCAGCACCCTGCTCGACATAGCTTTCCATATGTCCTCCTCAGTTCCGCATACGGCCTTTCGTGCGCCCAAGACGCCCAGTACGCCCAAGACGCAACCTACGCGCGTTTCACGCGTTCAGCACGAATTTCAGCAGACCGTCGTAGTCGGCACCGGTAAACGAACATACCGCATGCTCCGACTTGGGCGGGTCGCTCATCGGCGAAATTTCCGTACGGAAGTATGCTGCGTCGAGACCGGCGGAATTGGCTCCGATAATATCGTTTGCTTCATCGTTGCCCACCATGAGCGCGTTTTTTGCGATTACGAACTCGCGGTCGAGAGCCAGCATGTACAAGTCGCGGGCAGGCTTGCGGATTTTCTCTTCGCTGGAGATAATCACGTCGTCCAGTACGTTCGCCAAGCCGGTCATTTCCAGTTCGGGGCGAGTATAGCAGGCTTGTGCGTTGCTTAGCAGCGCCACGACGACGCCGGCCTCCTGCAATGCTTCGATCATGTCGAGTGCGCCCGGATACAGGCGGATCATGCTGGTGCTGCCCTGCCGGAACGCCCATGCGGCTTTCAGCGCGGCTTGCGGCAGTGCCAGTTTCTTTTCAGCCTCCTCACTACGGTTCATCAGCAGCGACCGGTAGACCGGCAGGATATCGAATTCATCCCATCCGTTACGGACGATTGCACGATCGGCTTGATGGACCATTTCGCGGGCCTCAAGTTTTTCGAAGCGTTCGCGCATTTCGTCGACCGATTCGTAGTCGGCACCCAGTTCGCAAACGCAGTCATATAGCGCCTGCCAGGCGGTTTCGCTCTGTTCGTCTGTACGAATGTCGATCAACGTCCCGTAGAGGTCGAAAAATACCACTTCATATCGTGGATTATGAGCTCCGGCTCCCACTTCTCGTATCCTTTCTGGTTTTCCGGCCCCATTGCCGTATCGGTTACGGCGACCGCAGCTTTGCGGTCGCCGTTTTGTAGCTTCCCTACTGAGAGTATTACTGCAACCGCCAGATTGCAAACGTATGCGGTGGAACAATCAAATAATCGCCATCACCTGCGCTCACATTGCCTTCCACCGGACTGACGGACGAGCCGAGACCACACCAGTATCTCCGTATTCCGCCAATCGGTTCCAAACCCGTTACGGCCACGTCAATAACGCCGACGTGTCTGCCTGGATTGGCGGCCATCAGATAATCGCCGACGCGGAACACGAGTTCGTCGCCTTCCGTATCGACGATATTGCGATTGCCGTCGAACCACTGTGGATCAGACTTGCGCAATGCAATCAACTTCGCGTAATACTCAATCAAATCGCGCTTCTGCCATGCACGGTTCCAATCGAGCCAGTTAAGCTCTTTGGCGGAATCGTAAGAATCAGAGCTGCCGAATTTGGTACGTGCGAACTCCTCGCCGGACAGCATGAACGGGATGCCAGCGGAGGTAAGCGTGATACCCACAGCCAGCTTGTTGGCGTCCATCACGTCGGTCAGCGCGGCCGCAATCTGCGGACCGACACCGGCCAGCCCTTCCGCCGAGAAATCGGCGTCATACATGACTTTTGGCACATCCACGGTATTTTCGTTAACACCTTCGGCCACGGTGCTGCCCAACGAACCAGCCGCAAAGCTCGCGCACAACTTGTCCCACAGCGTGAGGTCGTCGTGCGCGGACACGTATTGAATGACCTGGCCTGCCACTCCTTCCGAATGTTTGCCGCGACGCCACGCGTCCACGGCCTCACGCGCAGCCGCTACGTTCTCGTGCATGCCACCGTTCACATAACCCGGGCGGTCCGAGAAGAACACATGGCCCTTGATGGTGTCTCGCGTGGTGTCGCAGAAGTGGCCGATGCGACTGTCAAGCTTCGACAGGCCTGACTTGTCAGCCAGCACGGTGTCGCTGGGCAGCGGCGCGGTGGCGCCCGCGGACCACGGTTCGCCGTACATGAGAATGTCGCGTCCACGGCCGGGAATCTCGTCCAGCGCGGCGCGCACGGCGTTCATGGTGTCCACGTCAATCAGACCCATCAGGTCGAAACGGAAGCCGTCCATGTGGTATTCGCGCGCCCAGAACGTCACGGATTCCACGATGAACCGGCGGAACATCTTGCGTTCGGTGGCCATATCGCAGCCGCAGCCGGATCCGTTGGCCAGCGCGCCGTTGGGCTTACGGCGCAGGAAATAGTCCGGCACCGACCGCTCAAACCAATTATCGGGCGAGAACATGTGGTTGTAGACCACGTCCATGATCACTTTGATGCCGGCGTTGTGCAGCGCCTGCACCATCTGCTTCACTTCGCGGATGCGCACCGACCCGTCGAACGGATTGGTGGAATACGAGCCTTCCGGCACGTTGTAATTGACCGGATCGTACCCCCAGTTGTAGCGATCGCAGGTCTCTTCGTCCACGGAACCGAAATCGTAAATCGGCATGAGCTGCACCGCGGTGACGCCAAGTTTCTTGAGATATGCGATGCCCGTGGGAAAGTCGGGATGCCCGTCCAGAGACGTACCGTCGTCGGTGAACGCCAGATACTTGCCCCGATGCGATTCGGGGAAACCGCCGGCGGGATCATTGCTGAAATCGCCCACATGGGTTTCCCAGACCACCGTCTGCGCAAGCGGCACGTCCGGCATATGGTCGCGGTACCAACCATCCGGATTGGTGCGGCTGAAGTCCACGACCATGCTGCGCCGGCCGTTCACACCGGCCCCGCGCGCCCACGGGTCGGCGATGCGGTCGACGGAACCGCAATCGCGTTCGATCAAAAAGTCGTAATACACGCCGTGCATGTTGTCGGCGAAATCGTACGTCCAGGAACCATCGGATTCCGGACGCATCGTGTACTGTCCAATCAGAGCGTCGCCGCTTTCCCCCATGGAGCCACGCGAGAACAGTCTCAGGGTCACCTTCTGTGCGGAAGGAGCCCAGAGAGCGAACTGGGTGCCGGTTTCAGTAACAACGGCACCCAGCGGCCGTTCCAGACACAGCGGGAACGGTTCGGCGACGCTCGTGTTCGGCTGTGCGAAGCTGTCTACGAGCGTCATATCCTTTGCCTTTCTTTAGCCCTTCACGGAGCCCGACATGGACTCCTGATAGAAGCGCTGCATCACAATGAACAGGATGGCGATCGGAACGGAGATCACGACCGCGGCCGCGGCGAAGCGGGCAAACCAGTTCTGGATATATTCCTTCTGCAGCATGAGCCACAGGCCCAATGCCACGGTGTAGTTGGATTGCGTACGGCAGATCACCTTGGCCATGACAAAGTCGAGCCACGGGGTCAGGAAGCCGATGATGGCCTGGTAGACGATCATGGGCTTGCAGATCGGGATGATGATCTTATGGAACACCTGGAAACGGGTGCAACCGTCGAGCAGGGCGGCTTCGTCCAGCGAGGTCGGAATGGTGTCCATATAGCCCTTCATCACGTAGAAGCCAGCGCCGGAACCGGCGGAGTACACGAGAATCAACGCCACGGTAGTCATGGTGCCGCTTGACAGGCCCAAGGCCTTCAAGATGAAGTAGATGGCGGTGACGGCCATGATACCCGGGAACATGCCAAGAATCAGCACAACGTTCATGAAAGTCTTGCGCACACGGAAACGCATACGGCTCATGCAGTATGCCACGGAGAGCACGAAGATCAGAGAAATCGCACAGGTGAAGCAGGCGATGATGAACGTGGTGCCGAACATCTTCGGGAAGTCCAACACGTTGCGGTCGGTGAACAGCACCCTATAGTTGTCCAGAGTCCACTCCTTCGGGAAGAAGGAGCTGGTGTACGGGGCGGTGTTCTTATTGAACGACTCCGCGAACACCCATACGATTGGGACGAGCCAGATGACGGCCAGAATGGCCAGGAACAAGTGGGCGAACACGTCGCCGGTGATACGGCGGATCTTCTGGTCGTGCAGAAGGCCGTGGCTTTCCACTTTGGTTGCGGAATGCTTGTTGCTCATCGGAATGCCTCCTCATTCTTATAGGAGCCGGAATTGCGGTAGGTGATCAGCGAAACGATGGCCAACACGACGAAGGTCATGATGCCGATCACGGCACCGAGATTGTAATCCTGCTTGTCCACGGTCAGCTTGTACAGCCAGGTGATAAGCAAATCAGTGGAGCCTGCGGAATCGCCCAATGGCGTAGGATCGCCGCCGGACAGCAGGTAAATGACGTTGAAGTTGTTCACATTGCCCGTGAAGGTGGTGATCAGATACGGGGTGAGCACGAAGATAATGTACGGCATGGTGATCTTAGTAAAGATCTGCCACCAGTTGGCACCGTCGATCTTCGCCGCCTCATACTGATCGGCCGGAATGTTCTGCAGAATACCAGTGATCTGCATGATGGTGTACGGAATACCGACCCACAGGTTGATGACGATTACGGTGACACGGGCCCAAGTGGCGTCGGTGAAGAACGGCAGCGGGCCGTCAATCCAACCCCACGTCTGCAGCATGCGGTTCACCGCACCCTGCGGCTGGAGCATGGTGTGCATGACCAGCAGGGACACGAACTGCGGAACGGCGATGGACATGGAGAAGCAGGCACGCCAGAAACCCTTGAAATGGGTGGTCTTGCGGTTGATGATCATGGCCACGAACATGCCGAAGAAGAAGTTCAGGAAGGTGGCGAAGAAGGCCCAGACCAAGGTCCACACCAGCACGCGTCCGAACAGTGCGGCGTTAACGGTGCCGCCGCTGTTGGAGAAGACCTTGGCGAAGTTCTCAAAGCCGACCCAGTGGAACAGCACGAGGTGCTTGTGGTCATAGCTGGTGAATGCCATGGAAATCATGAAGATCAACGGAAGCACAGTGAACACGGCAATGCCCAGCGTGGGCAGGAACATCAGCAGGACGTGAGCCTTGGCATCGAGCAGCTCGCGGACATCGTCCATGAAGCTCGGAGCCTTGCCGTTCTCCTCGAGCAGCACCTGGGACTTGTATGCAGAGCGCACGGACATGACCCACAGGCCGATGAAGGCAGCGGTGATAACCAGAGTGGCGACACCGTACAACAGGATGACCACGGAACGGTCAGGTTCGGTGTAGACCCAGAAGCCGTCGACCAGCTTCTTGCCGCCTGCATTGGTGCCCAAGGTCGGCAACTTGGAAAGATAGTCCACACCATTGATTGCCATGAACACGAAGTATGCGATTTCCAGCGCCAGCATGGCAATGCCCTTGACATACTGCTTGCGCACGATATCGCCAAGACCAAACACCACTGCGGAAAGCTTAGTGAACAGGTCACCACGCCGGAACGCCGCCCTTACCGTGTAAGGCGACGGAGAAACATAATCAGCACCCTGCTTCCGAAGGCGCTTCATCTCCCGCGGGGAAAGAGTTGTTGCTGTCATTTCGACTGCCCTCTCATATGGATATTGAAAGATAAAAAAAGCTTTGCTCCCGGACAAGGGGAAGGAGAATTTAAAAACCTTGCCCGGGAATGCAAAGCTCGGAGGAGGAGTGAGCCACTATGCAAAGTGGAGAGAGACACCGCGACTCGAAGCGTCTCTCAAAGCTGCAGGATGGCTGGGGGGATTTGGCAGTGCCAACCACCTGCATTCTTCAGTTATTGGATTTTTAGAATTACTGATTTCACTCAGCGATCTTGCCACCGGCCTGCTTGACCCAATCCTGGTACTTGGCGGCAGCGTTGTCCTTGGTGATTTCCTTGTTGACCAGGGCCTTGCCGAAGGTTTCGGCCGGAGTCCACCAATCGTTCATGCCAGACAGACCGGACTGCAGGAGGGCGGTGTTGGCCATGGTGTCGGCCTGGGCCTTGGCTGCGACGTCGTCGGTGGTCAGATCAGACAGGGACTTGTCGGTCGGCGGGATGGCGCGCATCTCGTAGTGCAGCTTCTGAGCTTCGGTGGAGCCGAGGTAAGCCGCGAACTGAGCGGCGGCCTTCGGGTTCTTGGCGTTCGGGTTGTAAGCAGCGGCCTTGGTGGCGGCGAAGGACTTCATCTGCTTCTTCTGGCCGTTCACGGTGAAGGTCGGCAGAGAGGTGGCGGCGTAGTTGTCACCCAGGGCCTCCTTCACGTCCTTAGCGGACCAGGTACCGGAGAACAGCACGTCGGCGGAGCCATCCTTGATGGCTGCGAGGCCGGAAGCGCCATCGTCGTTGGAGAAGTTCGGGTTGGCGACCACATCAACCAGATAAGAGGTGATATCGGCGCCGTCCTTCGGGAAGACCATGCCTGCGTCAGCATCATTGCCCTTCTCGCCGAACAGGCTCAGGCCATCATAGAAGCCGTTGATGTACCAAGAATTCTGCAGGGAGAACGCGACCTTGGCCTTGGAAAGGATGGTATCGAAGTCCTTGGCCTCATCCTCGGTGATCTTGGACTTGTTGTAGTACATGAACCACGTGTTGTCGGTGTACGGCACGCCATAGAGCTTGCCATCGGTGCCGGTGACGGAGTTGACTTCGAGGTCGCCGTTCTGTTCCTTCACCTGCTTCTCAGCGTCGGTGCCCAGCTGGCCAATGGCCTTGGCGTCCATTAGAACACCCAACTGATCGGAAGCGAACATATAGACATCGGCCGCCGCGGACGGATCAGTGCTGACCTGCTTGGAAGCATCGCCTTCGGAGACCACGTCATTCTTCCACGTGATATTGTATTCCGGATGCGCCTTGGCGAAGTTCTCTTCGACCTTGCCCAGCCAGTTGGTGTCCTTGGCCTGGTCTTCCTGCGGGGCCCACACGCTCAGCGTGACGGCCTCGGTGGAGCCGGAAGCGTTCTTATCGCCACCGTCGGAGGAGCCACCGCACGCAGCGAGCGGAACCAGCATAGAAACGGCAGCAGTAAGTCCGATTGCCTTCTTCCAATCGATCTTCATTGATCTTCCTTTCCTCACATAACCTTGTGTTCCTCAACATCTCCGGTTAAATGGTACGGACCAAAACCCTGCATACGTTCACATCATCGTTCTTGGATGATTACCAACAACACTGGGGCCACCAAAAATGTATCAGTGATTGTTAGTGTAGCACGTTTCTGCCAACGTTTGCAATTCAGCGTTATGATTGTTTCAAAGAAACACCGCAAACCGCGAAATATCAAGGAGACACACCCTCATGCTTCCCCCCGCGAAACACCCCCACCCCAAATGGCTTGCCGACGCAATTTTTTATGAAATCTATCCACAGTCCTTCGTCGACTCCAATGGCGACGGCATCGGAGACATCCCCGGAATCACTTTAAAACTGGACTACATCAAGGATCTCGGATGCAACGCGATCTGGCTCAATCCCTGTTTCGACTCGCCATTCAAAGACGCCGGCTACGACGTGCGCGACTACAAAAAGGTGGCATCACGCTACGGCACCAACGACGATCTCATTGCGTTGTTCGACGCCGCCCACCGGCGCGACATGCACGTGATCCTCGATCTCGTGCCAGGCCACACCAGCGAGGAACACGAGTGGTTCCACCGCAGTTGCAAGGTCGAGCGAAACAATTATTCCGACCGCTACATCTGGACAGACTCATGGATCTCCGGTGGCGACGGACTGCCATTCATCGGCGGCGAATCGCCCCGCAACGGTACCTACATCTTGAACTTCTTCAAATGCCAGCCGGCGCTCAACTACGGTTTCGCGCACCCCGAACGTAGCTGGCAGAAGCCAGCCCTTGGTCCGGACGCGAAGGCCACTTGCGACGCGATGGTGGACGTCATGCGGTTCTGGCTTTCCCGTGGCGCAGACGGCTTCCGCGTGGATATGGCCGACAGCCTCGTCAAAAAGGACGATGAGGGCAAGCCTTACACCATCCGCACCTGGCAGTACATGTTCGCCCGGATCCGCCCGGCCTTCCCCGAAGCCGCGTTCGTTTCGGAATGGGGACGGCCAGAGGAGTCGATGGCCGCCGGCTTCGACATGGATTTCTATCTCGATTGGCGTTGGGACGGCGTTCCCAACGGCTACAACATGCTGTTGCGCAACGTGGACGACCCGTTGAGCCGCAAGGGCGACAAGAGCTATTTCAACGCCGATTCCGGCACGCCGATCAGCGAATTCCTGGACGAGTACGAGCCGCGTCTGCGCGAAGCGGAAACGGCCGACGGAAATTTTAATTTCATCACCTGCAACCACGACACCGCACGCGTGGCGCCGCGACTGTCGCAGCGCGAAATCGCCCTGGCATACTGCACGCTGTTCGCGATGCCGGGCGTGCCGTTCCTGTATTACGGCGACGAAATCGGCATGCGATACCGCGCACTGCCCGGCAAAGAAGGCGGCTACGTGCGCACCGGTTCGCGCACACCGATGCAGTGGGGTGCGAACGACGCATCCGGAGCACTTCACGTGTCCGATTCTGCAGAATCGGACACTCGGGCTGGCGATGTGACCGGTGGCAGCTACCTGCCCGCCGACCCGTCCGCCGACGCCCCGACCGTCGCCGCACAGCAGGCCGACGCCGAATCACTGTGGCATACGGTGCGCTCCATACTCCACGTCAAGGGGGAATGCGACGCCTTGCGGTCGGGGGCTACGTTCCATGCAATCAAACGCGATAGAGTGTTCGTTTTCGAGCGTTCCACCCACCTGCAGAAGCTGATCATAGCCGTCAATCCAAGCCGCGATTGCAAAGCTTTGCAGTTACCAGATGGTAGTTATCGGACGATTTTCAGCATCGGCGAAAACGAAATTAGCGGCACTTCGCTGCGTCTAGGTCTGCAAAGCTTTGCAATTCTCGAAGCCGAGTAGCAGACGAGCAATGCCCCGTTGGAATAATCGTTTGCAATGCGGAGCGCTGCGCCTTCGTATTGCAAACGATAGTCAATATGGAAAAACAATTCCGGTTATCTATATTCCTGAAATTAGAGCAAAATCGCAATATAGCAACACTCTCTTACCGCAAAACACGCTTTGAAAACGATATCATACCGTGATATAGTTATCTTTGGTGCGAATGCCACCAGCATCGAAGCTGCGGCAATCGCAAGCAATGTAGCATGTCAGCCGTCACAAACGGCGCGGAAAGAAGGGACCCATGACACAGACCCAGCAGACCGAAAGCGCAGAACGCATCGCACGGCCTCTTATCCAGCTCGCCAAGCTCAATGGCATTTCCACGTCGTATATCGACCAGCTCGGCACCTATGTGGAAATCCGCGACGAAGTGCTCGTCTCCGTATTGGCCGCACTCGGTGTGGACGCATCCAGCGACGAAGCGATCACCGCCTCCTATGCGGCGACCCAGCAGCGCATCGCAGACACACTTGTTGAGCCGACCGTCGTGAAGTTCATCGGCAAGGAAGCCGTCACGCCAATCCGCGCGAAAGGAAACGACGTGGCGCTGAAGCTGACGTTGGAAGACGGCACGGAATATGCGGGCGATCTGACCGCGTATCTGACGGGCTCGAACGCAGATGACGGCTCGCTGCAACTGACGCTGCCGGACGATATTCCCGCCGGCTACCACACGCTGGCCGTCGATGCCGGCCCGCTGCACGCCGAAGCCGCGCTGATCTGCGCACCGGCACGCATCGAACTGCCGCCAGCAGTAGCGGAAAAGCAACGTTGGGGCTGGATGGCACAGATGTATTCCATCTGTTCCGCTGAATCCTGGGGCGTGGGCGACTATGGCGATCTGAAGCTGCTGCTGTCCGACGCGGCAACGAAATCGCATGCCGATTTCATGCTTATCAACCCGATTCACGCCACCGCGCCGGTGCCGCCGCTGGAGCCGTCGCCGTATCTTCCCGAATCGCGTCGTTTTCTCAATGTGACGTACATCCGTCCGCAGGATATCGCTGAATATGCGGAACTCAACGAGGCGGACCAGGCCGAAGTGGCGCGTCTGCACGCGGAAGTCTCGCCAGCCAACGACAGCATCGAGCCGCTCGACATCAATTCCGCTTGGTGGCACAAGCGCCAGGCGCTGCAGCTTGTGTACAACGTGCCGCGTTCCGTCCAGCGTCAGGCCGCGTTCGACGCGTTCAAGGAGGCCGCGGGTCCGGATCTGCGCGCGTTCGCCGCATGGTCGGTGGCGTTCCAGGTGTGGGGCGCGCCGTGGGAAGGCACGTGGTTCAAGGACACGAACCGCGATTCGCCTGAAGTGGTGGAGCTCATGCGCGAGCACGCCGATATGGTCGATTTCGAATGCTGGCTGCAGTGGATCGCCGACGAGCAGGTGACAGCCGCGCAGAACGCCGCCCGTGACAGCGGTATGGCACTCGGCCTCATGCAGGATATGGCCGTGGGCGTGCACTCGCTCGGCGCGGACGTGTGGTGGAATCCGGAACGTTTCGCAGTAGGCAGCGTAACCGTGGGCTGCCCACCGGACTTCTACAACCAGCAGGGTCAGGATTGGGGCCAGCCGCCGTTCAATCCGAATTATCTGGCCAAAACTGGTTATGGCGTGTACCGCGAGATGGTGCACAACATGTTCTCGCACGCGGGCGCGGTGCGCATCGACCATGTACTCGGCCTATTCCGTCTGTGGTGGATTCCGCAGGGCGAAGGCGCGCGCGGTGGCGCGTACGTTACGTACGACTATGAGGCGATGATCGCGATCCTGACCATTGAAGCGTCCCGCGTGAACGGTTTGGTGGTCGGCGAGGATCTGGGCACCGTGCCTGATTACGTACGCACGGTACTCGGCGAGCACGGCCTGCTGGGCTGCATGGTGGAATGGTTCGCCCGCGTGGACGACTCCCCCAACGCCGGCGACCCGTACGCCGATCCGTCCACGTACCGCAAGTACGCGCTGGCTTCCGTCACCACGCACGACCTGCCGCCGACCGCCGGCTACCTGCAGTTCGAGCACGTCAAGCTGCGCGAACAGCTGCACCTGCTGTCCGGCCCGGTCGAGGAGTTCCAGGCTTCCGCCACCGCCGAACGCGACGCGATGATGGACCGTCTCGTGGAGTCCGGCCTGATCACGCCGGAAGTGGCGGGCGATGTGGAAGGCCACATCCAGGAAATCGTCGAGGCGATGCACAAGATGCTGCTCAAGTCGCCGTCCGTGCTGCTGCAGGCCGCGCTGGTGGATGGCGTGGGCGAGACGCGCACGCAGAACCAGCCAGGCACGTCCAGTGAATACTCCAACTGGCGTGTGCCGCTGGCAGGCCCGGACCTCAAGGTGGTGCACACCGATGAGGTGTTCGATCTGCCGCGCGTGCAATCGCTTGCCGCCATCATGAACGGCGAGAAGTAGCGTTTAGACTTACCATTCCCCTTTCCTTACAAACCAAAATTCCGGTCCTCCTTGTGGAGGGCCGGAATTTTTCATATATGCAAGGCGATTTGGGAGCGGTTAGGCCGCCTGAGAACAATCGCAACCTCAGCCAGCAGTGCAACGGCCAGGTTCAGCGGTCGATCAGCCCAGCAGCAGCCAGACGGAGGCGTCGCTATCCAGCTTGCCGTCGTCCGTCAACGGCACGGAATTTGCGATGGCGACCGCATCGTCCGGCAGGGCGATCGGCTCGTCGCCGAAATTGGTGACGGACAGGAATCGACGGCCTTCCGTGGCCGGACGCGAGTAGGCGACCACCGTATCGCCCATGTCCAGCAGGTCGGCGGACGTGTCTCCGGTCGCCGTCAGCACCGTCTGTCGCAACTGCAACAGCTTGCGGTACAAGTGCAGCATGGAACCGTTGTCATCGGCCTCGACGTCGGCCGCGAAATCCTTGAACCAGGCCGGCTGCGGCAGGTGCGCGTCGGCGGAATCGCCCTGCTCCGGGCCGAAACCGAACGTGCCGCCGGTGATGAAGTCCGGGCTCCACGAAGCCGGTTCGCCGCAATCGGCAGCCTTCCACGGCATCGGTGCACGGCAGCCGTCACGACCCTTGTCGGTGAAGTTGCGACGGGTGTTGAACGGCGTCGGATCCTCAAGACGATCCCACGGAATGTTCGCCACTTCGAACAGGCCCAGTTCCTCGCCCTGATACACGTAGGCGGAACCCGGCAGGCCCAGTTCCATCAGCGCGGCTGCGCGGGCGCGACGGGTGCCGAGCTCACGATTCTCGCGGTAGGTCTCTCCGTCACGCAACAGCCAATCGTGCGCCAGCTGGTGGTACGGAGCGTCCTTCACCTGCGGCAGACCGAAACGCGACGGACTGCGCGGCACATCGTGGTTGTTCATAACCCACGTCGTGGTGGAACCGTGCGTTTCCTCGGCGGCGCGCAAGCCGTCAGCAATGGCCGTACGGAACTCGTCGGCGAACCAGTTGGCTTCGGCGAACTCGAAATTGAACACCTGGCCGAGCTCGTCGGTGGACGCGTACAGATGCTGCGATTCGGCCTTCACCCACGCCTCGCCGACGGCGAAACGCGGCGGATTGTACTCGTTGAACACCTGACGCCATTCGCGGTAGATGTCGTGCACTTCCGGACGGTCCCACAGCGGGCTGAACGCGCCGTCCGCCGGCAGCACATGCTGCACCGCGGCCGGATCCATGTCGGCCAGCGGCACGGAATCGAGGTCCTTGGCCAAGCCGTGCGCCACGTCGATGCGGAAGCCGTCGGTTCCGTGGTCGGACCAGAATCGCAATGTCTTCTTGAATTCCTCGTGCACGTCCGGATTCTTCCAATTCAAATCCGGCTGCTCCTTGGCGAACATGTGCAGGTACCACTGGCCGTCGTCGACCTGCTGCCACGCCGGGCCGCCGAACAGCGACTGCCAGTCGTTCGGCGGCAGCTCGCCGTGCTCGCCGCGGCCTTCGCGGAAGATGTAGCGGTCGCGTGCGGCCGAACCGCGGCCGGCGGCGAGCGCCTCGATGAACATCTTGTGCTTGTTGGACGTGTGGTTCGGCACGATGTCGACGATCACCTTGATGCCGGCTTCATGCGCGGCGGCGGCCATCGCGTCGAAATCGGCCATGGTGCCGAGGCGCGGGTCCACGTTGCGGTAGTCGATCACGTCGTAGCCGCCATCGGCCAGGTCGGACGGGTAGAACGGGCTCAGCCAGATCGCGTCGATGCCGAGATTCTTCAGGTAATCCATTTTCTCGGTGACACCGGCGATGTCTCCCAACCCGTCGCCGTTCACGTCTTTGAAGCTGCGCGGGTAGATCTGGTAGACGACGGCTTGCTTCCACCAATCGTCACGCATGTTGTTTGCTGTCACGATAACCCCTTTTGTCGTAGTCCATCGGATGCGGAGCACTGTCTCCGCTACATGAAAACGATAACATCAAGCAAAGCGAAACGCTAATGAAAACTTAATCATTGCAGCACATCAAACGTTTGACGAAAATGTGCATACTCCAGCTGTATCGAGTAGAATCGCGGAAGATTCGACTTGCATACGTTGCCAACGGATGCCATACGAAAGGCGATTATGAAGTTCCTCTCCCCCGATTCCGGCTTTATGCGCGGCCTGAGCGACGCCGTCGACGCGATCTGGATCAACATTCTGATGCTCATCACCAGTATTCCGATCATTACGATCGGCGCGGCGCTGACCGCCGGCCACGACGCCACCCGCCGCACGCTGTCCGGCGAAGGCACGGCGACGCGCAACTATTTCGCCGCCTTCCGCTCGAATTTCGCGAAATCGACCGGCTACTGGCTGATTTTCGGCACGACCGGCGCGCTGTGCGTCTACTCGTGGATCGTGCTGCAGATCACGCCGCTGCTGATTCCGAAATTCGCGCTGACGATCGTATGGCCGATCGGTTTTGAATGGGTTTGGGCATTGCAGGCACGTTTCGAAAACTCGTTTTGGCGCACGCTCGGCAACGCTTTTGTGTTCGGCGTGAGCAACATCGGGCACACGTTGGCATTGATTGCGATTGACGCGGTGTACGTCGCGCTGCTCGTGGCCAGCTGGTTCTACATGCCGCAGGGCCTGTTCCTGCTGCTCGTGCTCGGCTACGGCACCATGCTGATGCTGCATTCGCCGATTCTCGAGCATGTCTTCCGCAAGTACATCAGCAAGTAATTAGGCACGAAAAAAGGGACTGATTCGCATCAGTCCCTTAAATTTTTCTGGGTGAAAATCAGCCCTTCACCGCGCCGCCTTCGGCCCTGCAATTAAGGACCGCGCTACGCGCGGGCTCAACGTTACCCTCGCGGCATAGCCGCTCGGGCTGGAGCCTGGGAACAGCGCACTGCGCTGTTCCCTAAGGGCTGATCGAAGATCAGCCCTTAACGGCTCCAGCCATAACACCCTTGACGATGTACTTCTGGCAGATGAGGTAGAAGATGATGATCGGGATGATGGCCATAACTAGGCATGCCATCATGGCGCCCATATCCACGGAACCATAACCGCCCTTCAGATACTGCACCGCCACGGAAATGGTCTTGTACTTGCCCAGGTCGAGCGTCAGGTACGGCAGCAGGTAGTCGTTCCAGATCCACATGGCCTGCAGAATAGCCACGGACACAATGGACGGCTTCATGATCGGCACAACGATCTGGAAGAAGATACGCGGCACGGAAGCACCATCGATCATGGCGGATTCTTCCAGCGATTCCGGAATGCCCTTAACCACACCGGTGAAGATGAACACGGCCAGACCAGCGCCGAAGCCCAGATACACGAAGCACAGACCCCACGGGGTGTTGAGCTTGAGCATATCGGCCAGCTTGGAGAGGGTGAACATGACCATCTGGAACGGTACAATCATGTTGAACAGGAACAACGTGTACAGCAGCTTTGCAGCCCAGTTGTTCACGCGGACGATCCACCATGCGCACATCGAAGTGCACACCAGAATCAGCGCCACGGAACCGACAGTGATGAGCAGGGTCCAGCCGAAACTGGCAAAGAAGTTCGTGGTATCGAGGCCACGCGTATAGTTTTCAAGTCCAACGAACGCCTTACCGGTCGGCAGGGAGAACGCGTTACGAGAAATATACGCCTTCTGCTTGAAAGAGTTGATGATCACCAGCACGATCGGGAAGATCCACGCCAGCGAAACCACCGCGAACAGTACGGACCACAGTGCGCCGTGCTTGACTTTTTCTCCGGAGTTCATGCCTCCACCTCCTTGCTCGTGGTGAGCTTGTTCTGGATGAGCGCCACGATGGCCACCAGAATGAAGAACAGCACTGCCTTCGCTTGGCCGACGCCTTCCCAGCCCATACGGCCGTAGAACGTGCGGGTAATGTTCATTGCCAGACCTTCAGACATGTTCGACGGAGCGCCGTTGGTCAATGCAAGGTTCTGATCGTACAGCTTGAAGCCGTTGGTGACGCACAGGAACGAGCATACGGTGATAGACGGCATCATCAGCGGAATGATGATCTTGAACATGGTCTGGGTGCCGTTTGCGCCGTCCACGGAAGCCGCTTCGAGCACGTCGGTCGGCAGCGACTGCATACCAGCGATGTAGATAATCATCATATATCCAATCTGCTGCCAGCAAACCAAGATGACCAAGCCCCAGAAGCCGTAGGTTGCGCTATACGTCAACGCGCGGCCCCAGTGAGCGAGAATGCCGTTGAGCAGCAGCATCCAGATGTAGCCCAGGATAATGCCACCGATGAGGTTCGGCATGAAGAACACCGAACGGAAGATGGTAGATCCCTTGATGGCCTTGGTAAGCATATATGCGATGGCAAACGCAACCACATTGATCACAACCGTAGTGACAATGGTCAGCGCCGTCGAGAAACCTAACGCATGCAGGAATTCCTTATCCGCAAGTGCCTTCTGATAGTTTTTAAGTCCAATGAATTCCGAGTCAGTCACAGTTGTGAACTTGCAGAAACTCAAATACACACCCATGATGAACGGGATTACAAACCCGATGATAAATGCAGCGAACGTCGGTAGCGCAAACAGAGCCCACCACTTTCGTATCGCTTTGCCGGCCATGCTGATCATAGCTTGCCTGCTTTCTTTCCTCTCCATTCCAACACCGCAGCAACGCGGCATGGAAAACCAACTGCCCCAAATCGGCGAATCACTGCATTGTTTTTCGCCTTTTTAGTTTTTACAGTTGTTATAATAAACAGCGCGACGCGAAATGTCAAACGTTGTCATTTTTACATGCCATAAATCATATATTCTGCATCGTTGTCATAGTATTGACAGCCTGAAAGCATTGTAAATATCAGCCCCGCAACAACTGTGGCACAAATGAAAACGTTTGTAATCCAACTTTTGCAAGAGTGTTTCAATACAGTATGCTGAATATCCAGTAGTTCTACTATACAAGGGGTCACCATGAAAAGCAGCATTCAAGACGTGGCACAACTTGCGCACGTCTCCATTTCAACGGTTTCTCGCTCCTTCACACGTCCCGACCTTGTGTCGAAAGCCACGCGTGACAAAGTCATGAAAGCCGCCGACGAATTAAATTTTTCCATCTCGCGCTCCGCTGCAGCACTCAAAACCGGCCGCGCGCTACGAATCGCGGTGCTGATTTCCGGCCGACTCAATCTGTGGTTCAGTTCGTCCATCATGGAAGGACTGAACGAATCCTTCCATGATGAAGGCTACGACATCTCAATCTATCAGATGTCCAGCGCCGAGGAACGCCGCGCGTTCTTCGACATGCTGCCGGTGCGCCGCAACGTCGACGCCGTGATCGTCATTTCCTTCGACATCGCCAGCAACGAAATCAGGCAACTCAGGTCCGTCGATGTGCCAATCATCGGCATCAATTCGAGCTTGCCGGAAGAGCGCGGCTTCAACGCCGCCGTCCGCATCGACGACAAGCAGGGTTCGGAACTCGCCGCACGCCATCTGATGATGCTTGGCCACCGCGACATCGTCTACATCCGTTCCGACCGCGAAGTGACGCTGCACTTCAGCGTGCAGGGCCGTTACGAATCGTTCATGGCATGCTGCCAGGCCAACGGCGTCGAACCGCGCGTGCTTGTCACCGACGCTGGCAGGAACAGGATCAGCAAGGTCGTGACGCAGCTGCTCAGCCTCGACCACATGCCGACGGCCATCGCCTGCCAGGAGGATGGCATCGCGGTGCCGCTGCTGTTCCAGCTGGAACGCAACGGTTTCACCGTGCCGAACGACATCTCCATCATCGGTTACGACGACAGCGTCTACGCGCGCGACCTCGGCCTGACCACCATCCGTCAGACCCCTGTCGAGATGGCCCGCGAAGCGGCCCGCATGACACTCGCGCTAATCGAAAAGCAGCCC
>OJKO01000327.1_pt1 | contig 20583 bp, 19 predicted proteins | sample 1596541 | NCBI WGS metagenome assembly OJKO01 (sample SAMEA4350163, study PRJEB24818) | metagenome | biome: human; feature: gut; material: faeces | place: Denmark | collected 2013-09
CGTGATTTGCAAAGTTACTGAAAATCAGCGACTTGACCAACTTTTTATAGTTAAGTTTTCATAAGAATTTCTTAATATAAGTTATTGATTTACAGACGATTAAATATTAATTTAACGCAGTATTGATTTATATATAGGTTTCTGATATATTATTATATATAGAAGTTCTGATTCCCTATCTTTTGTTCAAAACAGAATCAATTTTTTCTGTTACCAGTTCAGGAGAGATATTCTTCATACATGCGAAGTCTCCCCTAGCGCAAGGCTTGTTACCATAGATACTGCAAGGGCGGCAAGGTAAGTCAAGCTGTACGGCATTGGCAGGATCCTGATGCCAGCCCATGAAACCTGCGTATGGATGGGTAGCTCCCCAGATGCTTACTACAGGAGTGTTTACAAGCGATGCCAAGTGCATATTGGCACTATCCATGCTCACCATAACGTGCAGATGACTAATCAGGATGAGTTCCTGTTTCAATCCGTTAAGATGAGAAGAAGCGTTAATGAGCTGTGGATACTTCTCAGCCCAGTCGTTCATCACTGGTGTTTCGTCTTTACCTCCACCGAAAAGGAAGATATGAGCGTGTGGATGATTGTGGATAAGTCGCTGGATAACTTTTTCCATCAGTTGTATCGGATATATTTTTCCCTCGTGTGCAGCGAAGGGAGCAATACCAATCCACGGCTCTGTTATGTGCTTGTCTTCTAGTGAGATAGCGTTCTCTCCTACTCCGAACACCTCCTGTGGTAAGATACTTAAATCTCCTTGTTTTCCATCCCCATAGATAGATGTGAAATCCATGTGGATAGGATATCCAAGTTGTGCAAAAACATCAGCATAGTTTTGGAACGATGTAGGTTGCTGCACAAGTTTTTTACCATTAGAAGCTACCAGCTTGCGTTTTCCCTTGCGATGTTTGTCAATATGTGCAACCTTGAAGTTATCCAGGTTGAAGCGCATACGCAGATAATCGGAACGCAGCACGCTATGTAAATCGGCAATTGCTGTAAACTGTTTGGCTATCAATCGGCGATAGAGTGCGTTGAGTCCTTTCACCCCTTTGTACTCCTCCTTTATATCAGCTTCCATAAAGCCAACGTTAGGAGCCAAGTCTTCAAAGAAAGGACGGGCAAAGGGACGACTGAGCACAGTAATTCTAACTTTCGGGTATTGTTTGGCCAAAGATTGAATTACAGGTACGGTCATGGCTACATCGCCCATGGCTGAAAATCTAATTACCAGGATATGCTCAGTTTTCATCGTTTTTTTCTTCTATATATAATATAAGGTGAAAAAAGAGAGCCATACCTCTTATTATATAATAAGGTATATGCGCTCTCCTATCTGTTTTTTTTTATTTCTTGTAGAGTACAGGATTTGTTGAAGGATCGTTGTACATCTTCATCTGTCGGTAAACCTTCATGTATTTGCGTCCAGCCTCGATATCTTCCAAGAGTTGGTCGATAGCTGTAGAAAGGTCTACCTGCTGTTCCAGGAGTACATCCAGTTTGGCTTGGCATTTCGCTTTGTGCTCAGCCGAAGCTTCCGGGCGTTCCACCTGCTCCTTCATGTGATAAATCTTGAGGGCAAGAATACTCAAGCGGTCAACAGCCCATGCAGGACTCTCAGTGTTGATGCGTGCATCATCCAGAACCTTCACGTCTTTGTATGTTTCGCGGAAGTAAGTATCGATTTGCTCAACGAGGTCAGTTCTGTCCTGGTTGCTCTTGTCGATTCTGCGCTTTAATACGAGTGCTTCAGCCGGGTCTATCTGAGGATCACGGATAATATCCTCGAAATGCCACTGTACAGTGTCAATCCAGCACTTCAGATAAAGGCAGTTCTCGATGCTACCTTCCTGGTATGGATTATTGATTGGTGTATCAATGTTGTCTTTGATATGATAATCGGCTATCGCCTGATTAAATATCTTATTGGCTTTTTCTGTAAATGTCATAATGGATTTAAATGTTTAATTAATACCGTACAAAAGTAACAAAATAATCTGAAACGACCAACAAAAAAGGAAAAAAATGCCAAAAATATGCACAATTAGGGGGTGTTTGTGCACAATAATGCACTTTTTTCGCCAAAATATTTGTTTATCTCAAAAAAAAAGTGTTCCTTTGCACTCAGATTTTTAATTAGAAATTGATTTATAAACATTTTAAAAGTTACAATTATGTCAGAAATTGAAAGCAAAGTAAAGGCAATTATCGTTGATAAACTCGGTGTTGATGAGGCTGAAGTTAAGCCAGAGGCAAGCTTCACAAATGATCTTGGTGCAGATTCTTTGGATACTGTAGAGTTGATCATGGAGTTTGAGAAGGAGTTCTCTATCTCTATCCCAGACGATAAGGCTGAGAAGATTGCTACTGTAGGTGACGCTATCTCTTACATTGAGGAGAACGCTAAGTAATTTAGCAGCTAAATTATACTAAATGGAATTAAAGAGAGTTGTTGTAACAGGTCTCGGTGCTGTGACTCCAGTTGGTAATACTCCTGAGGAAACTTGGGAGAGCCTCCTTGCTGGTAAGAGCGGTGCTGCGCCTATTACTCATTTCGATACAACCCTTTTCAAGACCAAGTTCGCTTGCGAGGTTAAAGGCCTGAACATCAATGATTGGATTGATCGTAAGGAAGCTCGCAAGCTTGACCGTTATACCCAGTTGGCTATGATTGCTGCCATGCAGGGTGTAAAGGATGCTAATATCGATCTTGAGAAGGAAGACTTGAACAACGTTGGCGTTGTATTCGGTGTAGGTATCGGTGGTATCAAGACTTTCGAGGATGAGGTGAAGTACTATGGTACTCACGAGGAGAATGGTCCTAAGTTTAACCCATTCTTCATCCCTAAGATGATTGCAGATATCGCTTCTGGTCAGATTTCCATCCACTTTGGATTCCACGGACCAAACTATACTACTACATCTGCATGTGCTTCTTCAAGCAATGCATTGGCTGATGCCTTCAACCTGATTCGTTTGGGTAAGGCAAACATCATCGTTAGCGGTGGTGCAGAGGCTGCTATCTGCGCTTGTGGCGTAGGTGGTTTCAATGCTATGCATGCGTTGTCAACACGTAATGATGACCCAGAGCATGCTTCACGTCCGTTCAGCGCAAGCCGTGATGGATTTATTATGGGCGAGGGTGCAGGTTGCTTGATTCTCGAGGAACTTGAGCACGCTAAGGCTCGTGGTGCGAAGATTTATGCTGAGATGGTAGGTGAGGGCGAGAGTGCCGATGCTTATCACATCACAGCATCTCATCCTGAGGGTCTTGGTGCTAAGCTCGTTATGGAGCGTGCACTTGCTGATGCCAATCTGAAGCCAGAGGACATTGACTATATCAATGTTCACGGTACATCTACCCACGTAGGTGATATCTCAGAGGCTAAGGCTATCAAGGCTGTCTTCGGTGATGCAGCTTACAAGCTCAACATCAGTTCTACCAAGTCAATGACTGGTCACCTCCTTGGTGCTGCTGGTGCAGTAGAGGCTATGGCTTGTGTTCTTAGTGTGAAGAACGATATCGTTCCTCCTACTATCAACCACGAAGAGGGTGATGATGATCCAGAGCTCGATTACAACTTGAACTTTACCTTCAACAAAGCTCAGAAGCGTGAGGTTCGTGCTGCATTGAGTAATACTTTCGGATTCGGCGGTCACAACTGCTGTGTAGTATTCAAGAAGTATGCTGAATAATTTTATAGATAGGATAAAGCTCTCTTTCCGCAAGGATAAAGAGCTTTATTTGTCTTTATATGAAATCCTCGGTTTTTATCCTCACGACATCAGCTACTACAAGATGGCGCTGTTGCACAAGAGCATCATGCACCGCAATTCTAAGGGAAAACCAGTGAACAATGAGCGGTTGGAGTTCTTGGGTGATGCGGTTTTGGATGCTGTAGTAGGAGATATCGTGTACCAGCATTTCCCTGGCAAGCGTGAGGGATTCCTTACCAATACCCGAAGCAAGTTAGTGCAGCGTGATACGCTGAATAAACTGGCACAGGAAATGGGCATCAACCAGCTGATTCTTTCTAATGGACACAGTTCTTCTCATAACAGTTATATGGGAGGAAATGCGTTCGAAGCTTTGGTAGGTGCCATTTATCTGGACCGTGGTTACGATGCCTGCATGTATTTTATGCAGAAACGTATTCTGGCACAAATGATAAACATCGATAAGGTGGCTTATAAGGAGGTTAACTTCAAGAGCAAACTCATCGAATGGAGCCAGAAAAACCGCGTGAAGCTGGATTTTGTTATGCTAGACCAGCAAAAAGACAAGAATGGTAGCCCGATTTTCACCTATCAGGTTGTACTCGAAGGTGTTGAAGGTGGAGTAGGAAAGGGCTATTCCAAGAAGGAAAGCCAGCAGGTGGCTTCTAAGACTAGCTTGGAAAAACTGCGCAAAGAACCACAGTATATTGATGCTGTGTTCACAGCTAAGGCTAACCGCACCAAGATGGAAGAGGAACCTGTTGAAAACGTACCTAACACAGAAGTGAAAGACGATTTCATCATCTCGCAGGATGCTGATGCACAAAACGCACCGGTAGAGGAGAAGCACATCAATGTTTTCAAAGAGGAGGTTTTCACAGAGAAATCTGCCGAAACTGCCCAGGAAACTGAAGTGCAGGTCGAGATGAAGGATGAAAAGAAGGAGAGTGATGAGTTCGATTTGAGCGACATCACGGCTCAGCCTAAGGAATTATCAAGAGAAGAGATTATTGCCGCTGCCGAAGCGGCAGCTTTCGGTAACGATGAGTAAACTGTATCTCTTTCCGGATAGAAAATACGATTTAACAGAAGACTCCCATAAGATGGTAAATATCGCCACTTATGAGAGTCTTTTGTGTTGTATATTTCCTTTTTGTATACTTTATCTTACCCTTTTGTATTAAAAAATAGTAAAAACTTTCTCTATATCAAAAGTTTGATTTACTTTTGCATCTACTTAAATGATATATATCTAGATATGAGTTTAACAACGATAGTAAGTCACGTCTTCAAACCTCGGCAGAAGGAGTTGGAGAAGTATGTCTATGATGCAGAACATTTGCAGCATAAAGTGCTTATGCACCTTATAAATAAAGGAAAAAATACTGAATATGGTGTCAAGCATTTATTAAATACCACCAACAGTTATGATAAATTTGCACAGAATATTCCTGTCAATACCTACGAGGAGTTGAAGGGGGATATCGACCGTATGCGTCATGGCGAAAAGGATATTCTATGGCCGGGACTGGTAAAATGGTACGCCAAGTCATCTGGCACCACCAACGATAAGAGTAAGTTTATCCCGGTTTCTCATGATGGCTTGCATGGCATTCATTATGCCGGAGGTTTTGATGCCGTAGCCTATTATCTGCGCAATAATCCGAAGAGCAGACTCTTTGATGGCAAGAGCCTTATCTTAGGTGGAAGCCATTCGCCTAACTATAATGTGTCGGATAGTCTGGTGGGTGACCTGAGCGCTATCCTCATCGAAAATATCAATCCGCTTGCCAATCTGGTGCGTGTTCCTAAGAAGTCAACTGCTCTCCTGAGCGATTTCGAAGTGAAACGCGACCTTATTGCCTGCGAAACGATGAATAAGAACGTAACCAATATTTCGGGTGTTCCTAGCTGGATGCTTAGTGTGCTGGTGCGTGTCATGGAACTTTCCGGCAAGAAGCATCTGGAAGAGGTATGGCCTAATCTGGAGGTATTCTTCCATGGCGGTATTGCCTTTACTCCTTACCGCAAGCAGTATGAACAGCTCATCACTTCGCCGAACATGCATTATATGGAGACTTATAATGCCAGCGAGGGATTCTTCGGACTGCAGGATGATCCGGCAGACCCAGCCATGTCGCTTATGATAGATTATGATGTATTCTACGAGTTTATCCCTATGGACGAATTCGGCAGCGAGAATCCTACCGTTGTGCCTCTCTGGGGTGTTGAGGTAGGCAAGAACTACGCTATGATCATCACCACCTCCTGTGGCTTGTGGCGCTATCTCATCGGCGATACGGTTCAGTTTACCAGCAAGAATCCTTATAAGTTTGTCATTACCGGCCGTACCAAGTACTTTATTAATGCATTTGGCGAGGAACTGATTATGGATAATGCTGAGAAGGGATTGGCTTATGCCTGCGAGAAGACGGGTGCTCAGGTTTCTGATTATACCGCTGCGCCGGTTTATATGGACAGTAATGCCAAGTGCCGTCACCAGTGGCTCATAGAGTTCTCTCAGGAGCCAGCCAGCCTCGATGAATTTGCCAGTCTGTTAGACCAGAAGCTGCAGGAAATCAACAGCGATTATGAGGCCAAGCGCTTTCACGACGTTACCCTCCAGCATCTGGAGATAGTGAAGGCCAAGCCGGGACTCTTCAATGAATGGCTGAAGAGCAAGGGCAAGTTAGGTGGACAGCATAAGATTCCACGCTTGAGCAACAGCCGCAAGAACATTGATGAGATGCTCATGATGAACAAATAAAACAAGCTGTATGCTTCTTCCGCCTGAAGTTGAAGTGATGCTGCGATATTAAGAAGATATAAAGAATGATTCAATTGAACGACATAAAGAGCAAGTTGAAGGCAAATTCACTGTTTCTGCCTTTCTACGTCTTAGCTTTCCTCATGTTGGCATCCTGTGCCAAGATGGGACAGCCGGATGGTGGTTGGTTCGACGAAACTCCTCCTAAGGTGATTGGAGCTTCGCCAGCCGATAAGGGCGTAAATGTGAAGCAGAAGAAGGTGAATATCTATTTCGACGAATATATCAAGGTAGATAATCCTACCGAGAAAGTGGTTGTTTCGCCTCCGCAGCTCGAAGTGCCTGAAATCAAGGCTTCGGGCAAGCATATTCAGATTTCTCTGGTAGATTCGCTTAAGCCGAATACTACCTATACCATCGACTTTTCCGATGCCATCAGCGATAATAACGATGGCAATCCGATGGGAAACTATACCTACAGTTTCTCTACCGGCGAGGTCATCGATACGATGGAGGTGTCGGGATATGTGCTCGAATCAGAGAATCTGGAGCCTATCAAGGGTATTCTGGTAGGTCTTTACGCTGATCATGCCGATTCAGCCTTCAAGACCAAGCCTATGCTGCGTGTAAGCCGTACCGACAGCCGTGGTCGCTTCGTCATAAAAGGTGTGGCTCCGGGCTCTTACCGCATCTATGCCCTGCAGGATATGGATGGCAACTATATATTCAGCCAGAAAAGCGAAAAACTCGCTTTTTCTCATGATATTATCGTGCCGTCAAGCAAGCCGGATGTACGACAGGATACTACATGGATTGATTCCTTGCATATCAAGTCGATAGATCAGGTTAATTATACTCATTTTCTACCGGATAATGTAGTGCTCCGTGCCTTTACCGAACAGGTTTCCGACCGCTTCTTCCTCAAGGCAGAGCGTCAGAAGGCCAACTGCTTCTCGCTCTATTACAGTTATGGTGATTCTATCCTGCCACAGATCAAGGGCTTGAATTTTAATGAGAAAGATGCCTTTATTCTGGAAAAATCGGAGAAGAACGATACGCTTACCTATTGGCTCAAGGATACGGCGCTGGTCAACCAGGATACGCTGAATATTGAGCTTACTTACCGTATAACAGACAGTACGGGCGTGCTCCGCAACCAGACTGATACGCTCGAAATTCTTTCGAAGGAACCTTACGAAAAGCGTATGAAGGCGCAGGCTAAGGAACTGGAGAAATGGACCAAGAAGCAGGAAAAACTGAAGAAGAAGGGTGAACCTTATGATAGCGTGATGGCTGTAAAACCGCTTGATGTTCAGATGAGTGTCTCTTCTCAGCTCGATCCTGACAAGAATGTTATCTTCACCTTCAATACGCCGCTTGCCAAAGCCGATACAGCAGGCATTCATCTCTATGCCAAGCATGATACGCTATGGTATAGGGCGCCGATGGAGTTTAAGCCGCTGGGCAACCGCAAGTATATTCTGAGAGGCGAGTGGCGTCCGGACATAGAATATAGTCTGGAGGTTGATTCTGCCGCATTCCAGGACATCTACGGACTTGTATCTAAACCTGTGAAACAGGGTTTCAAGGTCAATTCCCTGGATACTTACGGCACGTTGCTTATTAATGTAACGCACGATTTCGACAATCATCCGCTCCTCGTTCAGCTACTCAATGCGCAGGATCAGGTGGTGAAAGAAGTGAAGGCAGTGAACGGAGTAGCCGAATTCTATTATCTCAAGCCGGAGAAGTATTACATGCGTCTGATAGTAGACCGCAACGGCAACGGCAAGTGGGATGCAGGCTGCTATGATAAGGATGAACAGGCAGAAGAGGTGTATTACTATCCAGACGTGATAGAATGCAAGGCTAAATGGGATTTAACCGAGAGTTGGGATCCTACGGCCCGTGAACTTTCCCGTCAGAAGCCTGGTGCCATTACCAAGCAGAAGCCTGATAAAGAAAAGAAAGTTAAGAACCAGAATGCGCAACGTGCCAAGAAACTTGGCATCGAGTACATTCCTAAATTATAAAGAGTTATGAAAACGATCAAATCATTCGGGATTGCATTATTGCTACTTCTGGTCAGCACTACGGTGTCTGCCCAGTGTACCTTCCGTAATACAGCCTTCAAGTCGGGTGAGTTCCTTACTTACAATCTGTATTACAATTGGAAGTTTGTTTGGGTAAAAGCTGGTAATGCCAGTATGTCTATCGTCCAAACCACCCGTCATGGTAAGCCTGCTTATCGCGGTTCTCTTGTTACAAGAGGCAATAAGCGTGTAGATGATATCTTTGTGCTTCGCGACACTCTGCTCTGCTACAGCGGCACCGATCTGGCGCCTATGTATTTCCGTAAGGGAGCTCACGAGGGCAAGCGCTATACGGTAGATGAGGTATTCTACAGCTATTCTGGCGGTAGGTGTCATCTCAAGCAGCACCGTCAGCAGCATGATGGCAAGCATGTATGGAAGAATGCCACCTACGATGATTGTGTTTTTGACATGATGAACATCTTCCTGCGTGCCCGCAGTTTCAATCCTGCCAACTGGAAGAAGGGTTATACCGTAAAATTCCCTATTGCTGATGGAAAGAACCGCACTCCAGCTCAGATAAAGTTTGATGGTAAGGTTACCATCAAGGCAGATAATGGTGTGAAATACCGTTGCCTGCGCCTTGCCTATATGGAGTATGAGAATCGCAAGTATAAGAGAATCGTAGATTTCTATGTAACCGATGATGAGAATCATATTCCTATCCGTTTGGATATGTTCCTCAAGTTTGGTGCTGCCAAGGCATTCCTCGTAGGAATGAAGGGTGTGAGAAATCCGGTTTCTTCAATCGTGAAATAAGATAAAACAAAGCTCTCGGTGCATGATGCATCGGGAGCTTTGTTATTAATATGGCTGTGCAAGCAGATTATTTCGGCAGCGATATGGTGAACTCCGACCATTTGCCTTTCTCGCTTTTTACGCTTATCCTGCCGCCATGGGTGTTGATTACCTGCAGCACGTAGTTCAGGCCGATACCGAAGCCGCCACGGGTTTTCCTGGCATCCTTTTCGTGCTCTGCAGCACGCTCAAAGCGGTTGAAGATGGTTTTCAGCTCGCTTTTGGCAATGCCGATACCTTCATCGAATACTTTGATATATACGTTCTTATCATTTTCTAGGGTGGAAATCTGGATATTGATTTCTTCCTTAGAGTATTTGGTGGCGTTATCCACCAGGTTGCTGATGGCTTCCTTCAGATATTCCTCGTCGGCCAGGGCGGTGGTGGCTCCTATGTGGGTGGTGATATGAATCGGTTTCGCCGATTTCGCCTTGTATTTATCCACCACATCCTCTATCATCGTTTCCAAATTTACTTCCGCCTTTTGAATATGCAGCTTGCCGTGCTCCAGTTTCGAGATGGTGAGCAGGCGGTTGATGAGAGCAAGCAGATGCTGTGCCTCGTCTTCTACGATGCAGAAGTATTTCTCCTTCATTTCCGGTTTCTTTTCCAGTACGCCGCTGTGCAGATACTTGGTTCCCATGATGATGGAGGTAAGGGGCGATTTCATATCGTGAACCATCGCATAGGAGAAGTCCTCGCGCAGCAGTCGCACCCTTTCCTGCTCATCAATATAATTAATCTGGTCGATGAGGCTCAGGATGATGACCACCGTGGTGAGGAGAGAGGTGAGAACGGTGAACTTGCTTTCGTAAAAGGCTGCGAGCAGGGCCTGTGCCCTGACATCCGGTGCCAGGTTCCAGGGTGTTTCAAACCCCATCTGGTGAACGGTCATCTCGAAGGAGTTCCACATCCAGAACAGCTGCATGCAGAGCACGGCTATCAGCGCCGTGGTGCTGAGTATTTTGGTTCTATTCGTTTTCATCTTTCACAAGCATTTCAGGCAGTTTCCTGCTCAGGGCAGCGAATCCGCCTATGGTTAATGCCGTACCGGCTATCAGGAGCAATATGCCGAGCACTTTCGATTCAAAATGGAAGGGAACCAGATTGGATACGAAACAAAGCACGAAGAGAATGATGGTGCTGCGTGTCTTGCCGTATATCCAGCTGCAATAGCAGAGGGTGATAAAACCGAGCACGGTCAGATCTACATTGATATCACCACTGGGTGTTACCGACATCATGCTGGCTGGCAGCATCATGATCGAGAGTGTGAGCAGCTGCACCCAACTCTTCTTGCCGCAGCGGATCAGTTCCTCCTGAATGGCGCCGAAGAATATGTAGGCAGATATAAACGATCCGTTGATATTAAAAGGCAGGAAGCCGAGATAGCTAATATCCATCATCTGCTTGGGAAGGAAGTCGAGATGGAAGAGATTCATGATGGAATAGAAGACCATGGTGAAGCCTAGAATCGGCATGGTGCAAATGGTCATCGCCTTCCATTTGGCTGCAGGAATCACCTTTCCAAGCGAGAACCTGGAGAATTTGTAATGTCCGAAGGTGAACCATACGATGAGTATGCCCAGAAATCCGATGACTATTATAAACGGATAGACGGATTCCTTCAGGGCTCCTATCTGCTGGCTGTGGGAGCCCGAATCCATGTTCATTGCCATGTAGAGTCCCACCAGGAATCCTCCCAGGAAGATGGTGATGAGATATTCTGCCAGAAACAGGATGTAGTATAATATCGCTTTCAGCATAATGATGTCTTTTCTGTCTTTTTTCTTTATTCTAATTTGATTCTCGTATGATGTTATGAGGGGGGATGTCTATTCTGCGATGAGTTTGAATCCCACACCTCTGATGGTTTTCAGTTCTACGCCCGGTTCGTCTTCCAGCGCTGTGCGGATTTTCTTGATGAATACATCCAAACTTCTGGAAGCAAAATAGTCTTTGTCTTCCACGCCCCAGAAGCGGCTCAACACGGCTTCGCGGCGCACCACCTCGTTTTTGTTTACTGCCAGCAGTTCCAGAATCTTTGCCTCTCGTGCGGTGAGCATTTTCTGTTTACCATCCTGCGTATCTTTCAGAGTAGCATGGTCGGCATCTAGAATGTATTTACCCAGTTTTATCTGGTTGCTGGCGTTTTCGCTGCGGGCTCCGGCTTTCAGCTGAAGCAGGCTATGTATATGAGCATCAAGCTCTTCCGGAATAAACGGCTTCTTCACATAGTTGTTGGCCCCGGCGGCATAACCTGCCTTCAGGTCTTTCGGCGAGGTGAGTCCGGTGGTAAACAGAATTATGGTTTTTCCGTCAACCTCGCGTATTTTCTTCACCATTTCTATTCCGTCCATGATGGGCATGTCGATATCAGATACGATAACATCGGGCTGAAAGTCTTGCCACACTTTCAGTCCTTCCTTGCCGTTTACGGCAGTTTTCACCTCATATCCTCCGATGATATCTTCGAAGCAACTTTTCTCCATATAGGCGAGGTTTTCATCATCCTCTACCAGGAGCAGTTTAGTATTTGCCATAATCTTTTCAGTTTTTGATGATTACAGTTGCAAAGATACATTTTTTTTGTCAAAGAGCCATATAAAGAGGTGGAGATTAACTTAAAGATAACATTCATTCCTGAACTTTTGAAGGTACTATGGATTAGGAACGGGGAGTGATTAGGGGCGGGTATAAATTAGGTACGGATTACGCGGATTACACGGATTTATGGCGCAACTGCTAATAAACCATATCATAATCTCTAATAAAGAGTCGTGTAATCTGTGTAATCCGTGCCTAAATAATTATTGCTTGTCCGAGTCGATGAGGGCGAGTAGATGCTCTACTGCCACCTCCTGCGGAATATTCTTTTCTACGCAAACCTGCTTGCGGTAGAGGCTTACTCGGTTAGGACCGGCACCTACATAGCCGTAATCGGCATCCGCCATTTCGCCTGGACCATTCACGATACAGCCCATGATACCTATCTTCAGACCCTTGAGATGCTTGGTTGCCTCCTTGATTTTGGCGATGGTTTCACGAAGATCGTAGAGGGTTCTGCCGCATCCCGGACAACTGATATACTCGGTCTTGCTGGTGCGCAGACGGGCTGCCTGAAGTATTCCGAAAGCGGTTTCATCTATTGTCAGGGCAGGGATGTCTCCATTGTTCATCAGCCAGATACCATCGGTAAGACCATCAATCATCAAGGCTCCCATATCAGCAGCAGCCTCCAGCTGGAAGGCGCTCTTCTCCTCCTTGCTGTGCTGGTACATCTCGGCAAAGATCACAGGGTTCTTCAAGCCGGCATTCATCATCTCGTGAACCAATGCACGCTGGTCGCCCAGACGGTTCTGATGATTGCTTACGCAGATAACCACCACCTCAGGATGAGCCTTCAGGCAAGCGATATACTCATCGGCAGGAGTTCCAAACTGCAGGGTGAGGAACTTGACGTCTGCCTTGATGCTGGCGATGAGCGGCATTGCCATGGCAGGGAAGATAGGGTAGAGCTTGGCACCAGTAGTCTCTGGCTTGCTGTTCAGCGTCTCGTAAACATTGTAATCTACGATGTAGCTCTGGCCAGCCACAAACTGCTTAGGCATCTTGCCACCGATGTAGATATAGTCTGGAGTAGCATCCTTGTTCTCACAAGCGGTGCTCTCGCCGTTGATTCGGTTGCTGATAACCACCGGAACGTTGCTGCCGCCGATATTGCCTACAGCCACGGTTTCGCGGCGGGTAGGGCGCAGCCAGTCGAATGAAGGACAAGCTGTGGCAGGAATCATCAGATGCCCCTTCTTCTTGCCGATGTAATCTACCAGATGGCGTGCCACAGGAATCTCTGCAGCCGGTTCCTCGCTCAGGCTTACACGAACGGTATCGCCGATGCCATCAGCCAGGAGAGCACCGATACCTACGGCACTCTTGATTCTGCCATCTTCGCCTTCGCCAGCTTCGGTTACGCCGAGGTGGAGTGGGTAGTTCATGCCTTCCTTCTCCATTTCTTCAACTAGGAGGCGCATGGAGCGAACCATCACAACGGTATTGGATGACTTGATGCTGATAACCACATCGTGGAAATTCTCCTTCTTGCAGATGCGCAGAAACTCGAGACAGCTCTCTACGATGCCCTCTGGCGTATCGCCGTAGCGGTTACGGATGCGGTCGGAGAGTGAACCATGATTCACACCGATGCGGATGGCAGTATGATGCTCCTTGCAGATGTTGAGGAAAGGTACGAAGCGAACCTCAATCTTCTGAAGTTCGTGGGCATACTCCTCGTCGGTATATTCCTGCTTGATGAACTTGCGGGCAGGATCCACGTAGTTGCCAGGATTGACGCGCACTTTCTCACAATAGAGAGCAGCCACGTCGGCAACGTTAGGATTGAAGTGAACATCGGCTACGAGCGGAGTCCGATAGCCGTCGGCACGGATGCCGGCATTGATGTTTTTCATGTTCTCTGCCTCGCGGGAACCCTGAGTGGTGAAGCGCACCAGTTCGCCACCAGCCTTGATAATCTCCTCAGCCTGTTGTACGCAAGCCTCGGTATCATTGGTGTTGGTGGTGGTCATCGACTGGATGCGGATAGGATTATCGCCACCCAGGCCGAGGGCTCCGATATGTGCCACAGAAGAGGCACGGCGGGTATAATTGAATAAATCTACCATAATATATAAGATAAGATATGCCCCAAAAGAATGGGGCATATCACAATATTAGATTAATTACACTTGAAGTCGTATTTCACCTCAGCCAGGTCCTTGTTGGCCTTCTGGATCTTGGCACCGAGCCCCGCCTTCCAAGCCTCTACCTTCTGAGCCACTTCCTCATCGGCAAGGGCAATCATTTCAGCAGCGAGGATGGCAGCGTTCTGAGCCGCATTCACACCAACAGTAGCTACAGGAATGCCAGGAGGCATCTGGATGATGCTGAGCATGGCATCAAGACCATCGAGCATACCCTTGATAGGCACGCCGATTACTGGCAGAGGAGTAGATGCTGCGATAACACCAGGAAGGGCGGCAGCCATACCGGCAGCGGCGATGATAACCTTCACGCCACGCTCCTTGGCTCCCTTGGCGAATGACTCTACTGCATCTAGAGTGCGGTGAGCAGAAAGGGCATTAACCTCGAAAGGAATCTGGTTGTCGTTCAGCCACTTACATGCTTTTTCCATAACAGGCAGATCGCTTGTACTGCCCATAATAATGCTTACTAATGGTTTCATTTCTTCTTATATTTTATTATAAACTTTATATTACCAATATAGCACAGGTGGTTCCTATCAGAAATCCTGTAACTACCTGTGACAGCGTATGTTGTCGGAGTATCATGCGGGCACTTCCTACTGCGCCTGCCATCATCAGCACAAGGCAGAGCCACCACAGCGGATTGAAATTGAAGGCTACAGAATAAGACACCAGAGCTCCTGCCACACCTCCGATGGCTGCCGTATGGGTGCTGATCTTCCACCATACATTGATGAAGGCGCAAATCATCTGTATCGCCAGCGCTACCACTACGATGATGCTGATGACGCGAGGCGTATTGCGGTATTCCATCCAGAAAAAACAGCCGAAGTAACATACGATAGAGAGGATGTAAGGCACAATACGACGCTCCTTCTTGCCCAGCTCACGCGAGGTCCAGCCTTGAACCATGCGGTAGAGGTGGATGAGTAGCGATGGAGCTACGACGGTCAGGAGGTAGACCATGCCCAGCATCACCAGTTTGTATCCTATCGGTAACAGCGACATATAACTGAAGATGAACAGAGCAATCAGTCCTACCATCGGCAGATAGAAGGGCGTGAAGATCATGCTCATGATGCGTGCTGTCAATATGATATTCTTCTCTTTCATAACACTAATAACGTATATATTCTTTTTATCTCTCAAATATTTTGTGGTGGGCCCCGGTTTCTTCCTGACTCATACCACTATCTTATTTCCTGAGTCGTGCCACCGGTATGCCCAGTTGCTCCCTATATTTTGCCACCGTACGTCGTGCGATAGGGAATCCCTTCTCCTTCAGCAGTTTGGCGAGTGCATCATCGCTGATCGGCTTTTTCTTGTCTTCTTTCTCGATGATGTCGTGCAGGGCAATCTTGATTTTGCGGGTAGACATCTCTTCGCCGTCTTCAGTGGTGTAGCTGTCTGTGAAGAAGAACTTCAGCGGGAAGGTGCCCCATTTAGTCTGGGCATACTTCACGTTGCTCACTCTCGAGATGGTACTGATGTCCAGTCTCGTGCGTTCTGCTACATCCTTCAGGATCATCGGTTTCAGGTCAGCCTCGTCTCCATCCAGGAAGAACTGCCGCTGTATGTCGATAATTGCCTTCATGGTGACGGTGAGGGTATGTCTTCTCTGCTTGATGGCTTCGATGAATCCCTGTGCCTTGTCCACCTTTTCCTTGGCGTAGAGCAGGGCTTCCTTGTCGCTCCGGCTCATCTTGTCTTTATGCTTCCTGTAGGTGTCAATCATGTCGGTGAATGATGGCGAAACCGTCAGTTGCGGAATGTTGCCACGGTTCAGCGAGAATGTAATCGTTCCGTCATCATTGGTGTCGATGATGAAGTCGGGGGTAATCTGCTGCATGTTTCTTCCCTCTGTTTCGCCCATCGATGCGCCCGGTTTCGGGTTCAGCTTTCTGATTTCTGCCTGCAGGGTTTCTACCTGTGTATCGTTCAGTTCCAGTCCTGCCTTGATCTTGTCCCAATGTTTCTTGGTAAACTCGTCAAAATAGTCGGTAAACACCTCTTCCATTGTCTTGCGGAGCACACCTCTTGGCAGTCTCTTAACCTGCAGCAGGAGGCATTCCTGCAGACTTCTTCCTCCTACACCGGCTGGGTCGAAGGTCTGTAGAATGTGGAGCACGTGCTCGATGTCTTTTTCCGTAACATCGATGTTGTGATAGATAGCGAGTTCATCGCAGATGCTGTCCAGGTCCTTGCGGAGCAGTCCGTCGTCATCCAGTGAACCTATGAGATATTCCATTACTTCCTTCTCCTTGTCGCTGAGTGGCTGCATGTCCATCTGTTCCTTCAGCTTATCATAGAAAGAGGTGGTGTCGCCGTAAACCATTTCTTCGTAGTCAGCGCTGTCCTGGTTGTTGTATCTGTCTGTATTGTAGTCAGGCATCTGGTCGTCTTTTCCGATGCTTTCCAGTGCCTGGTCCAGTTCGTCTTTTCTTGCTTCTTTTTCAGATTCAGCCTCGTAGGCATCCTCATCGCTGCTGTTGTCGTACTCATCATCTGCGGGCGAATCATCATTGGCGACATTCTCGTTGAGCATGTCGTCTGGGTTCTCGCTTTCCAGAGCGGGATTATCGTCCAGTTCTGCATTGATACTGTCTTCCAGTTCCGTGAGCGGCATTTCCAACAGTTTCACCTGCAGCATTTGCTGGGCTGAAAGTCTTTGAAGTTGCTGTAACTTCTGTGCCTGTGTCTGTATGAGTTTTTGAGCCATAATTACTTAAAGTATTCTTTTAGTTCGTTGGCAAGCTGGTAAAGCTTGTCTGGATTTCCGTTTCCGTATTGGTGCCAGATGTCGTTGCATGCTTCTAGCAGCGGGTGTATCAGCATATCTTCGCGGTTGAGATAGGGGTCGCAGTACATGAATACGCCCATCGCCTCGGCAATGACCTTCGGTGATGTCCTGATGAGTTTTCCCAGGTCGATGATTTCCGGTGTTTCCGGCACCATGGTGATTGGTGTAAGCTGGAAGTAGAGTTCGAGGATGATGATGAGTTTCACGCGGGTGAGCGATGGTTCACTTTCCAGTGGTTCCCAGTTTTTCTCGAATGTTTCCTTCACTTCCACTCCCTCGAAGAACTGTATGGCGTTTCCGCAGCCGTTCATCTGTCTGATGCGCTGTATATCGCGCTTCAGTTTCTGTGGCTTATCGGCATACTTTTCCCATAGTCGCTTGATTCTCGGAGTCACCATTCTGAGTTTGAACATCTGTTCGTGCAGAAACTCAGGTGGAATATGCAGTTCCAAGCTCAAGTCGACCATCCCTTTCGAATAGAGAGGTTTCACGCCCATGGGCTTCTTCTGGTACAGCTGCAACAGCAGGAGCCAGTATTCTTCGTTCCAGAGAGGATGTCTTGCCATAATTTCTTATCTTTATATATCTTCTGCAAAATTACGACTTTTCGTTGGTAAAACAAAATAATTTGGCGGTTATTTTTTCTCAAACTGAACTTTCTCCAGTCTAGGAGTAAATGAGTTAAGTACTTTAAGGAGTTATGGCTATAGTCTTTGGCAAAGTTTTTATGTAGTAATACATATGTCCTAGCTTCTTTACCTAGGGGATAAAATAAAGAGCGCAACTTCGAATGATTTCGAAATTGCGCTCTTCTAATACGATATTCCCAAATTTCTCATAACTCAAGGGTTTTTTGTTACCCTTTCCATTACGAAGCCCGAAGCAGCAATTCTGCTCAGGCGTCATCTTTGGTTATCCCATACATTTGATCTTTTTACCTTCAACTCACCTGTTGAATTATCCTGTTGTCCTTGAATAAACAATCTTTAAATTTACCTTTAAACTAAAACCTAATAAAAAAACAACTAACAATCTTAAACCTAAAAACCTAATAACCTAAACTTTTTGTCGTCCTTGAATAAACAATCTTTTCTTTACCTTAACTAATACCGTTTCTCTGAATAAACAATCTTAAATTTACCTTTAAACTAACTAATAACCTAAAACAACTAACAATCTTAACCTAAAAACCTAATAACCTTTTTGTCTTATTGACGATGCAAAGGTACGACGATTTTCCGAACCCACCAAATGTTTTAAGAGAAAATCACATAAAAAAGCCTCTTTTTTGATATAAATCAACTATGTGTGTGCGCACACACGTGCTATTTAACAGCTATTTGATGTATGTCAACCATTTTAACACATTTCTTATGTCTGAAGCCTGTTTGGGAGCTTATACCTTATTATATATGCCTCTTCGCTCATGAACACGGCGATGGTCTTGAGGCGCAGATAGTCTTCCGATAGGTAGATGAGTCCTTTGTTGCCCCAGTTCTTGCCCCATGAATTGCGGCAGACGTAGAATCTCTGCTTGCCTTTCATGAAGATACCTATGATTTCCATCACATGATCATCGGTGGTGCGAAGCTGTTCAAACTCCTTCTGTCGCGATGCCTGGGTCACGGGGCGTTCCATCGGCTGTATGTCTACACAGTTCTTCCTTGGTTCCTTGAAGCCAGGTTCGCTGATGTCACCTTCCCAGCATACCGGGTGTCCTTTTTCTACCGCCTTCCTGATGTGGAGCATCAGCTCGTCGAGCGGAAGGTTCAGATAGGCATCGTGCATCCGGTTATCGGGAATCTCGAGCGCAAAGTATTCTCTGTAAGGATGATGCGAGAAACTGGTGAGCGATACATACTCCTCGGGATAGCATACGCTGTGGGCAAACTCTTGAGGGGTATATTCGGCACCCAGCATGTGTACGGCCTTGGCAGGCATGTAGCCTATTTCTGCGTCAAACAGGTCGTTCAGTTCCTCCTTGAGCTGGCTGATGCCCGCTTTCTTCAAGATGGCGCCATCGCACAGTTTCTGCACCTTGCGGCAGAGCACCTTGTAGTTCACGTGCTTCGGATCTTCATAGCTGTCGTAAGGTTGTGCACCATACTTATCTATATAATGTATCAGCATCGGGGCAGTACCGCGCAGGCTGATGTTCTTCTTTCCCTGTGCAAAGTAATATTCCAGTGCCTGTTCTTCCAGCATCATGCGGGCTATGTAGGCGATGGAGAGATTCACGGAATCCCCCTTCATGATGTGCTCGCTTTCGATGGTGGCAAGCATGCCGTATGCCCAGCAGAGTTCGCTGTTGCCCTGGTCCTTGACGGGTGTAGTACTGATCAGGTGGATGTACTTCGGAAGATAATCCTCGCCTCCACCTGTCTCTGAGATACCGGCTCGCTGCTGCCTGTATCCGCAACCGGCGAATACAAGCAGAGCGAGTCCTATGGTTATAATGTTCTTTCTTTCCATGCCGCAAAAATACAAAAAAGATTTTAATCTGTGGCATTAATCTTTCTTAAAACGCCATGGGTTATTAAAAATTCTTGTCATAGCCTGATGCAGGAATCTCCGCCTGGTCAATCGTGAACGACATGTTGTTGGCAGGGTAGGTGTAGAGCGGACCGGTATAGGTAGTCTTCTTTCCGATGACCAGATGTACGTTGTCAAAGCTGACGGTCTTTACTGCTTTTCCTTCCTTGTCCTTTCCGGTAGTTGTTATATGAATGTCGGTTACATCATTGTCGGTCAGAAGAGTGTAGAGTGTGAATTTGATGTATGGGTTCTGGTATTCTTTGGGGTCAAAAGTCCAACTTCGGGTGATGGTAGCCTTTTCTTTGCAGAATCCGGTAGAAGGATTGAACACCGTACCGCAGCTTCCGCTTATCGTGATATCCTGCGTATTGGTAGTAAGAGGCATCGGGTCGGTAGCTTGCAGTTTAAAACAGCTGACGGCACGTTTCAGCGAAACATTCTGTGTTACGGCTTTGCTGCCCGATTCCACCTTGATATCCTGCAGGGTATACGCCATATCGCGTACAATATTGTTGGCAAAGGTCATTTCATACCTTGATTTTACTTCGATTCGTTCTTCCTGCTGCAAATCAGTTTTTGCTGCTACGGCAACGAGCGTGTATTCTCCTGCCGGCACCTGCAGGCTGACGTTTCCGAATTCGTCATCCCAGTTTTCCTGTCTTACGGTATAGCCGGCAGTAGTTTCATCTCCTTTCGGAATGAGACATACTTGCAGATCTGTGTAGAGGTTTGCATCCTTGAGCGATTTCTCGCTCCCGTCGGCTCTCGTTCTGGCAAGATTGCTCTCTTCATCCTGCCCGATAGGCACAATGGAACTTTCGAAGAAGCAGAATCTTACTTCTTGGTTCTTGACTTGTGGTGTTGTTTCAAACATCACGTTTTCTTGTGTGCAACTAACCATTGTGGTCATTGCCAGGAACAGAATCATTCCTGAGGTAAAAGCTTTCTTCATACGCTTTCATTTTAATTTAAATTAATAATTAGGGTGTCCAGTTCTGTGTTCCAGTTTTTAGTATCAAAAACAATGTAATAACCATCTAAGTCATTGATAATCATTCGCTAAATAAACTATAATCTTGTGCGAATCTACATCAGACTTTTTGA
>OJKO01000335.1_pt1 | contig 20352 bp, 24 predicted proteins | sample 1596541 | NCBI WGS metagenome assembly OJKO01 (sample SAMEA4350163, study PRJEB24818) | metagenome | biome: human; feature: gut; material: faeces | place: Denmark | collected 2013-09
TGTAGTATACCACCTCTCTTTGATTATACTATTATATGAAGAGGCACACTAGAGTTTTGGTGGATTTGAGTTTGATTATATATTTGTGTCCGCGCAACGAAGGCGCGGGGAAATGGAGGAAACAATGTTAAAAATACAAAATCAGAATGACCAAGTTAATATAAATATACAAAAAACAAATTCTAATGCAGTTATTCTGGCTGCTGGTCAAGGCATCAGAATGATACCTATTAACAATAGCGTACCTAAAGCTTTACTTGATGTAAATGGGGAAATCTTAATAGAGCGCATTATAGAACAACTTATTGAATCTAATATTAATGACATTACTATTGTTGTTGGTTTCATGGAAGATCAATTTCATTATCTAATTGATAAATATGGTGTTAAATTAGTTTCTAATGCTGAATACAAAGAAAAAAACAACTTACATAGTTTAAATCTTGTAAGAAACTTAATAAACAATACCTATATTATTTCAGGAAATGTTTATTTCTATGAAAATCCATTTACATGTTCAGAAACTAAATCATGGTATATGTTTGAAAATAGACTCAGCAAACATAGTAATATGATTTGTAATAATAAAAATGAAGTGATTAAGACCAATCGACATGGCTTAAAGACGGTAGGAGTTGCTTATATTAATAGCCAAGATGCTGTTCTATTGAAGAAACAGTTAGAACTTTTAGATAACAATGAACATTATTCTGATGATTGGGAAGAAGCTTTATTTGTAAACAATAAGATGATAATCGAAGGTAAAATTGTTGATACAAGTTGTGTTGATGAAATCAACACATATGAAGAACTAAGAAATATAGATGATCATTCTTCACATTTAAATAATGATACATTATCTTTAATTGCTGATGTATTTAATGAAGAAGTTAAAAACATTACGCATATTAAAAGTTTAAAGAAGGGAATGACAAATAGATCATTCTTATTTGAAATTAATAAAGAAAAATATATCATGAGAATTCCAGGAGAGGGAACTTCTCAGTTGATAAATAGAACAGAAGAGTATGAAGTATACCAAAAAATTAAAAATTTAAATATTAGTGATGAGGTTATTTATATGAATCCAGAAAATGGATATAAAATCACTAAATACTTAAAGGATACACGTGTTTGTGATCAAGACAACGATAAAGATTTAATAAAATGTATGAATCTGTTAAAGAAGTTTCATAATCAGAATTTAAAAGTAAAACATCAATTTGATGTTTTTGAAAAAATAGAATTCTATGAGAATTTAAGAGGGCCAGAATCTTTATATAAAGATTATAGTAAAACTAAAGAAAAGATAATCACACTAAAGAAACTAATAGATCAATTTCCAAAAGAATGGAAACTATTTCATATAGATGCTAATTGTGATAACTTCTTGTTCTATAAAGATAATGGTAAAGAAAAATTAAAACTCATTGATTGGGAATATGCAGCAATGCAAGATCCGCATCTAGATATAGCAATGTTCTGCATATATTCTATGTATGATAGAAAACAAGTAGATCATTTAATTGACATTTATTTTAATCATGAATGTGATAAACAAATACGAATTAAGATTTACTGCTATATTGCAACATGTGGTCTATTATGGAGCAACTGGTGTGAGTATAAGCATACTCTAGGTGTTGAATTTGGAGAGTATGCTTTAGCACAATATGCTTTTGCTAAGGATTATTATGATATTGTAGTAGAAGAAATGGGGGAATTACAATAATGAGCCAAGTAGAAAGAGCAATTATCATGGCTGCTGGAAAAGGAACACGTATGAGACCTATTACAAATACTGTGCCAAAACCTTTGGTAAAGGTTCATGGCATACCATTAATTGAAGGAATCATCAATCAATTGCACCAACAGAATATCTATGAAATATATGTTGTCGTAGGTTATTTAAAAGAACAATTTAATTATTTGGTAGATAAATATGAGGGACTACATCTTATAGATAATCCTTATTTTGATACATGTAATAACATTTCTTCTCTTTATGTAGCTAGAAATCATTTAAAAGATGTTATCATTTTAGATGGTGATCAGATTGTTAACAATAGTAATATTCTCTCAAGAAACTTTGAACATTCAGGATATAATTGTATTTATAAAAATGAAGTACAAAATGAATGGATGTTAAAGATTAAAGAAGGAATTGTTACATCTTGTTCAAGAACTGGTGGTAAAGATGGATGGCAATTATATAGTGTATCTAGATGGAATGAAGCAGATGGTGCGAGATTAAAAAAACATTTAGAAATAGAATTTGAAGAAAAAAAGAATACTGATATTTATTGGGATGATGTGGCTTTATTCTGTTATCCAGATGATTATAAATTAGGCATTTATGAAATGCATGAAGGCGATATTCTAGAAATAGATAGTTTTGATGAATTGTGTAGTATTGATAACACATATTCAAGATAGGAGAAGTATGATGGGAAAACGTTCATTAAAGGGCAGATTAGATTATATATCAATGATTATTCCCTTATTAGGAGTTTTAGTATTATGTATATTATTTATGATTATGCCTGCAAAATCTTCTTATATTCTTCAAATGGTAAGAGGATTTTTAGGAGATGATTGTGGTATTTACTATGCTTTATTAGGAGTAGGTACTTTTGTGTGTTCTATATATATTGCATTCTCTAAGTATGGCAATATTAAATTAGGGAAAAGTTCAGACCAACCAGAGTATTCAGCATTTAATTGGGGAGTGATGATATTTACTTCTACAATGGCAGCTGATATTCTATTTTACTCTTTATGTGAATGGTCATTATATGCTAATGAAAAGTATATTGAACAATTAGGAGGAGTTCAGAAGTGGGCTTCTACATTTCCATTGTTTCATTGGGGACCTATAGCTTGGAGTTTTTATATTGTTTTAGCTGTAGCTTTTGGTTTTATGCTACATGTAAGAGGAAGAAATAAGCAAAAATTCTCAGAAGCATGTAGACCTTTATTAGGAAATAAGATAGATGGTATTGCAGGTAAAATCATAGATTTAATTGCTATTTTTGCTTTAATAGCTGGAACAGCTACAACATTCTCATTAGCTACACCATTACTCTCTGCTGCTTTAAGTAAAATATTTGGTTTACACAATGGAGTAGGACTTACTATTGTTATCTTATTGCTTATTGCAGGTGTTTATACATTTACTGTATTAACAGGAATGAAAGGTATTTCTAAACTAGCAACATATTGCTCATATCTATTTTTTACATTATTACTGTATTTTCTAATTGGTGGTGGAGAAGCAACATATATACTAGAAACAGGTTTTTCAGCAATAGGTAATTTAATACAGAACTTTGTAGGATTATCAACTTGGATGGATCCTTTAAGAGAAACATCTTTTCCACAAAATTGGACTATTTACTATTGGGCTTATTGGATGGTATGGTGCGTTGCTACACCATTCTTTATTGGAAAAATAAGTAAAGGAAGAACAATCAAAAGTACTATATTAGGAGGATATGGATGGGGACTTGCTGGTACATTTACTTCATTCATTATTCTAGGTAATTATGGCTTAGCACAGCAGATGAAGCATGGTATTGATATTTCTGGTATGATTGCTAAAAGTGGTGATTATTCAGCAGTAATACTAAAAATATTTGATACATTACCTCTTTCAAGTATTGGATTGCTATTGCTTGTTATTACTATGATTGCATTTTACTCAACAACATTTGATGCTTTAACAATGGTTGTTTCATCATACTCATATAAGAAGCTAGATGTTGATGAGGAACCAGACAAGAAAATTAGAGTGTTCTGGGCAGTTATTTTTATCTTGTTCCCAATTGCGTTAATATTTGCTAAGAATTCAATGTATAGTTTACAGTCAGTAGCGATCATTGCAGCTTTTCCAATTGGGTTTATCATTTTATTGATTATTATTAGTTTCTTTAAAGATGCTAATAAATATTTAGAATGTATTGGCAAGAAAAAAGAAGAGTAAATCTTATAATAGTATGATGAAATTGAATGTATTATAGGATAAATAGATTACCTTAAAAAGGATATTTAAATCAATATACGCCTAATAGAGCGGAGTAAATAATGCAAGAATCAAAAAACAATACACACATACCACTAATAGACATATCAAGATTACTATGTGCATTATTAGTCGTTTTAATACACTTTAGAAGCCAATTATCACTCAATCCAATTGCTACTATGATAATTAAGTGCTTTTCAAACCAAGCAGTACCATTCTTTATGATAGTATCTGGTTTCTTTTGGGCAAGAAAAAGCTTTAATAACAAATCAAACAATAACATCATAGAAATCACAAAAAGAATTTGTATAAACTATTTATTGATCTATTTTGTATGGACCATACTGTGGACACCATGGTTTATTGACTTATATAAGAGTACGTATGGTGGTACTTCAACATTATATTTAATACTTGTATTTATAAGACGATATTTTATTGCTGGTCAGGGTGTTTATTGGTTCCTGTTAGTATTAGCTGAATCTTTATTTGTTGCTGCAATATTAATAAAATATGATCTAGAAAAATTATTATATGTTATTGGCTTTTGTGGATTGATACTTGGTCTCTTATACGATGCTAATTTCAATGTGTTAGGTATACAGTATATCAATAGATTATGCTATTTAATTTTTGGATGGAGTAATAATCTATTTATGAAAGGATTACCTTATGTGGCTATTGGGTATTTTCTAAGTAAGAACTATGATACTTTAATAGGAAAAATTAAATCAGCAATTATATTCTATTCATTATCTAGCATAATTATGATTATTTTATATTCATATGGTTATTATGACTTACTCTGTTTACATCCAATTCAATCTATTTGCTTATTTATTATTTCTTTACAGCCTATAAAATATCAATTTAATAAGCTGATACTAGAAGGATGCAGAAATTTAAGTTCTTGTATTTACTATTTACATACTGCTTTTAAGTATGGACTTGCTACTTTATTATTTAATTATATTAATAGTGGACTAGGGCAAGTATTTACTGCAGTACTGTTAAGTACTATAGTTTGCTTTGTAGTAAAGAAATTGAATATTAAGCCAGCTATGTGGCTATTAAGTATGAAGTAAAGTAATTATAGTGATTTTAGCATTCTAAAATTACTATATATAGTTTTTTTAGTCTCTCCAAACACTACATATAGCAATTAGTAATTAACTATATTGGGCTAATGTTTCAAGTATTAATGTCCTTATACACATAGAGGAGTCTTCTTTGTATCTGATTAATTATTTATGAATAGGGTCTATAGTTTAGCAGTAACTGCACCACGTGTATTAATAAGTACCATTTTTATATGATTGACTTATTTGTTTTATCCTACTACTAAATAATTCATTAATAGTTATATCATTATTTGTATTTATAGTTACTGGTGCAGTTTTAGCTATAAGCTATTTTGTGATTCCGATTCAGTTGATCAACTATTCCGAAGGGATTGACCAAGCATTCCGATGTACTTGATCATATCAATAATATGGTTTATAGTTATTATAATCGGAGTATTGCTAGTGATGAGGTCATTTATACAACGTACGAATAGAAGTCCATATATTACGGTAGGGAAGTCCATCTAATACGTTGACAAGTCCAGTGCCTATTAATTCCGATATACTTGACCAATTATTCCAATAAGGCTGATCAGGTATATTAAGGGTAACTTGTTCATGTGGACATTAATTATCCAATAGCATTTCCCTATAACAATTTATTTAAACAAAAACACTCCCCAAAATGCAGGTATCAGGTCTTGGAAGTGAATCATTCGATAAATATAAAGCGAATAAGGACTACTTTGAAGATGTGAAAGAGTTCATATCAGATTCAAAGGCAAGCATACAGCAGTTTGACAACTATCTTGAAGCAGTCAACAATAAGATAAAGACATCTCCCTTAGGGAAGAGATATCTTACTGATGACGGGAAATTATTAGGTTCAGTCAATGAGATGATGACAGAAGTGAGTTTAATGATACAGACAGCAAGAGGAGTTGGAACCAGATATATACAAGGTTATCTAGATTTTCTACTTCTTAAGAAGCAGGCTAAGTATACATTCAAGAGAAAGGAAATGGCTTCTGAGATTCTTAGAATGTTTATAGATACCAAGGCTTTCAGTAATGAAATGGTAAGAGCTACACCTATGCCCATTTCACTTAAGGAAGCATATTACGAGTATCGTTACGGGATTTTTGCTGAATGAGATAACCTAAAGCAACAATTTACTTAAAAAGAGCGTATAATTTCTATAAAAAGGAGGATTATCAAAAATGATAGAAAGAATTATTAGAAAATTATTTAATAGAAAAACACAAATGGATTTTCTTAAGGAAAATGGATTAAAAGTTGGAAAAGAATGTTATATTTGGAGTGAAGAAGGAATAGATGCACTCTTCCCATTTTTAATTGAAATAGGAGATTATGTGACTATATCAACAAATGTTAGAATACTAGCTCACGATAATTCTACATATAAACAAAATTTGCATACAAAAATTGGTCGTGTATATATAGGAAACTATGTTTTTATAGGTAATGGTGTAACAATTTTACCTAATGTTCATATAGGGAATAATACTATAATCGGAGCTAATAGTCTTGTTTCTAAAGATTTACCGCCCAACGGAGTTTATGCAGGCAATCCAGCTAGATATATTTGTTCTATTGAAGATTATAAAAATAAACATTTAGAAGGATTAAAAACACATCCAGTATATAAATATAAAAGACCTTTTTCTGATGAACAAAAAGAACAAATGAAAATGGATTTAGAAAATACATACGGATATTATTATAAATAAAAAGGGGTTACATAAAATATAAAATGGACCCTGTAAAAAGTGATTATTCGCAAGGAACAGCACCGCTAATCGCATAAAGTGCACCACTAGTCTAAAAATCAGAATATACACAACTGCACCACCTCAACGGTGGTCTTTTTGTACTATCATGATATTGGAGACAATGTCTCTAATATTATGTAAGCGCCAAATAATATAGTGAATAGAAATAGACCTCATCATATTAGATAATTATAGTGTTTTTAGATACTAAATTTGCTATATATAGTTTTTTTAGCCACTAAAATCACTCTATATAGCGATTTTAGCACTAAATTTACTATATAGAGGATGGTGAGATAATGGATATTCAAAGCATTAATGATGATATCAAAACCAGGCAATGGGTTGAAAGAATAAAGGGGTGCAGGGAAAGTGGACTTTCAGTTAGAAAATGGTGCAAGCAGAACAACATATGTGAGCAGACCTACTACTGCTGGCTGAAGAAGTTATACAACGTACTAATAGAAGTCCATCCATTACGGTAGGGAAGTCCACCTAATACGTTAACAAATTCATTGTCTATTAATTCCGATACACTGTAAGCGCCAAATTATATAGTGTACCTAAAAAGGACGATTAAATCGAAAATGTGATTTAATCGTCCTTTATTCCAAACTCTTCTTTTATCTGATCACTCCAAGGCATGAACCAGTCAATCTTCTCTGGATGCTGAATGATATCAATCTGCGGCATTATCTCCAATATGTATTCTATGTAATCAAAGGGACTAAGCCTATTAGCTTTAGCTGTTTCAATTAGACTGAATACCGCTGCACTTGCTTCAGCTCTTTTAGTAGAAGTTGAAAACATCCAGTTCTTTCGATTATGTGCTATAGAACATAATCGAAATTATGCGCTCAATCCATTTATGTGCTGATAAAGCGAATATAGCGCTGTATGACTATATTCGCTTTTAATATGAGTGATTATTCGCAAGGAGCAGCACCACTAATCGCATAAAGTGCACCACCTATATCACGAACTGCACCACTAGTCTAAAAATCAGAATATACACAACTGCACCACCTCATGGGTGGTCTTTTTGTACTATCATGATATTGGAGACAATGCCTCTAATATTATGAAAGGAGCCTTAAAATTATGGCTGTAAAATTCAATCTGAGAATGTGTCTGCAGCTAATTGATCAAGGTATTTCTCTTAATACCATTTCCAAGCAGTATCACATAAGCAAGCACACCTCATCGAAAGTAAAACGAAGAAAGGAGGAATTAGAATTTGATACTGCAAAATTAGAGTGTTATTCAGATACGGAATTAGGAGAGCTGTTCTTCCCTAATCTTTATGAAAGTGAAGACATCTATGCCTCTATAGATTATGAATATATTCATAATGAATTATCTAAACCTGGAGTCGCTCTGAAGCTGTTGTGGAATGAATACTGTATCAAGATAAATGATAGGAAGTATCCCGTGAGCTATTCAAAGTTCTGCAGAGTATGAACTTTTTATACTGGATGAATGGTTGATGTATGAAATGAGTGATCAGGATGAGCAGTTCATTTCAGAATTAATAGAAGTAAGACATGATACGTGTTCAACTATCTTCTGTAGTCAGTATCCAACTGAAGACTGGTATGATAAGCTGCATAAGTCAACATTTACAGAAGCTCTGCTTGATAGAATAGTACATAATAGAATCGATATAGATATGGGTACTGATAATTTTAGAATAAAATAAGGGAATTATTTAGCCAATCATGACTATCATGATTGGCTATTATTCTGGTAAGAGTTAGGTGGTGCACTTAATGCGACAGGAGTGATGCATAGGTCTGCGACTTCCGGTGCAATTACGCGCGAATAATCAATGAGCACATAACTTTACTTATAATTTTGATAAAAACTCCAACAAATCATTAGATGGTTTGAATTTTTGAACGGAATTATCAATAATTCCTGCTTTTTCCATAACTTTTCTCTTAATTTCTAAGTCAGCTACCATATATTTATGTGTTGTTTCTATACTGTTATGACCTAGCCATATTGCGATGGTTGATATATCAATTCCTGCCTGTAACAGATTCATAGCTACAGAATGTCTAAAAGAATGAACAGAAATATTCTTCTTCAATAGTGATGGACATTCATGACTAGCCATCATTATGAGTTTATTAATTCTAAATCTTACACCTGATCTGGTTAAAATTGTTTTTATTCTTGTTTATGAAAATTGAAGTTACATTTTGTATCTGATATGTATCAACAAATTCTCTTACTAATTCAGAAGTACTTTTCCATAATGGTATGGTTCTTTTCTTTCTTCCTTTTCCTGTTATAGATAAGTATCCTCCTTTACTGCATTCGATATCCTTAAACGAATTCCAGTTTATATTGATTAGTTCAGAAACTCTTATACCAGTATTATAGAGCAACATCAGCATGACCTTATCTCGAAAGCCTAAATATGTACTATCATCACATTGATTAAGCAATGCATGAAATTCTTCTTTAGTGATATATTCAATCAACTTGATCTCTTGTTTTTTAAATGGAATCATTATTGTACCTTTCGCAATATAACTATATTCAGGTGCTTGTTCTGCAACATATTTCATAAAGGAATGGATAACAGATAATCTGTTATTTAAGGTTGCTGGTTTATTATGTCTGATTTCTTCCAGATATTTTAAGAATGAAAGAACTCTAGTCTGATTAAAATCAGAAACACTTATATTCTCAACTGAAATATTCAACTCTTCCTGCAGGTATTTGATATATATTCTAAAAGTGTCTCTATATGATTCAACCGTACGAGAAGTAACGCTACGTTGCTGTATCAATCTCTCTAGAAAGTAATTTTGAATCAATACCTGTATTGATGTAACCTTATCTTTACTACGCTTCATTTTTAATCACCTACCATTTTCTCATATTTTTCACTAGCAAGACTCATTAATAGCAATGACGATGATAAGTACCAGTATGTATCGCTTATCTTTGCATGGCCGAGATAGCACGATAATATGTATAATTTCTCATTTACATCTTCATCACTTTTCAGCCATTGATAAATAGTTCTAGATGCAAAACTATGTCTAAAATCATATAAACGTGCATGGTCATAATCACTATCACTAGTATTGATATCACCTCTGATCAATTTAAAGGCAGTATACATTTTTCCAAAGGTGAAGATTTTATGATAGGTAGTATATAACAAATTATCATCTTCTTCTGGGTATATTTCATGACTATTAATAAATGAAATATACTCTTTTATTTTGACTAATACAGTTTCGTGAATAGGAATTATTCTATCTTTATGTAATTTTGTATCACGAATCTTGATAAGGCCGTTTTCAAAGTCAATATCCTTATATTTTAAAGAAACTACTTCATTTGGTCGCATTCCAGTTGCCCATAGCAATCCCAAAGCAAGCTGCATTGATTTTATTCTCAGCTGATCTGGAGAATACAAGTTCTCACACTTTCTAATTAAATCAAGAACTTCTGATTCATTATATATATGAGGATTTGGTCTCTGTCTCGCATTAGAGAAAATCTGACTGTATATTATTTCATTATTTTCATCTTTAAGATGTGCGAACTTCAAGAACGGAAGAAACATCTCCATCCTCCTTCCTCTTGTTTTTTGAGAATCTGTACCCTTACAAATCCATTTTAGAACGAGATCTTTTGTGATGTATCCATCATAATCAAGAGTTCGTGTATAAGATGCAAATATGCGTAATCTTTTAGCAATAATCTTTAATTCAAATCCCAAACTTCTTTTGAATTCAATATAATCTTCCACTAAAGTAGAGATATAATTTGTTTCAATCATTTACTTCACCACCGTTTCTAGGCCATGGAGAAGCAATAGAGCGTAATAATTCAAAATCTACTCTTACATAACTTGTGGTTGATTCTATTGATTTATGTCCTAATATATCACTGACTACTTTAAAGCTATTAGTATTATTAAATAAATGTGAAGCCGCACTACGTCTAAGCGAATGTGTGCCTTTCCAGTATCCATGTATATTTTCTTTTTTGAAAGCAAGACGAACAATTCTTCTTACTTCTTCAGTATTCATTTTTAGATTCTTTTTTCTTTGATTTACTGTAGTAAAAAGATACTTTGAACTGTTATTTCTGAATTTAACGATATATTTCTCTAACAGCATCAGAAAATTCTGATTCAGAGGGATATAGCGATCATTATGAGTCTTTGTTTTCTTGATAATTATATTATTCATAGACCACTGTATATCATTTATAGTTATCTGAGGGATTTCTGAACATCTTAGACCATAATCCAGCATCAGTATGATTATTAAATGGTTTCGAAGTCCAGCTTCCTCATCCTGAGAAAAATGATTCTTTAATCTTGCTTTCTCTTCTTCATTTAATACAGTTGGAACTTTTCTTCCTTTCCAATCAGGAACAGCCAATGGTAATTCTAATATTTCTTTGGATATGGGGATGTTTTTGTATTCAAGGAATCTAAAAAAATTCCTTATTGATGTTATGTATCTACCTCTGGATGAAGGTTTTAATGTGGTATAACTGTCATTTATGAAACCTATAACATCATTAGCTCTTAATTGTGAAAAATCATAAGACGCATCAAATCCGATATAATTCAAGAAATCTCTGATATGGTTCATCTCAGCTGATGCAGTAGAAGTGATTTGAGATTTGAACTTGGTAGAATAACTGAAAAAACCATCAAGAAATAAGTCGATATAATCCCTAGAACGATTTTGAAGACAATATACTTTTACTGTTTTACCAAAAGTCATTAAAAACAATTGATGAAGAGCAGCGCGTAAGTTATTAATATAGCTCTTTGAAATACCTTGCTTCTCAGCATCCTTTATAGTCTTATTAATAAAAACAACGCAATCCTCCTCAGTGGCTGTAAAGTCAAATTGATGAATCACCTTTAATTCTTTCAAATATGCCTTTATTGTCGACTCAGAATATTTATTTTGTCTAAGGAATTCTGCAAACCTTTCTAATTGACATTCCATTGTATGTCACCTCCTATATACATAGTAGATGATATACTTAGATATTTAAAAGAATTTATCAGCACATAAATGGATTGAGCGCATAATTTCGGCTCACAGTGAATGGTCTTATATCCATAATCTCACTATCCTCTATATAGTTGATTTAGTGCTAAAATCACTATATAGAGTGAATTTAGTGGCTAAAAACACTACATATAGCAAATTTAGTATCTAAAAACACTTTAATTATCTAATATGATGAGGTCTATTTCTATCCACTATATTATTTGGCGCTTACCTTTAGTTAGTGTGTTGCTAGTGATGAGTATGGGGATAGAATGTAATAATAGAAGTCCATATATTACGGTAGGAAAGTCCATCTCATTTGTTAATAAGTCTATTGTCTATTGATTCCAATACACTTGACCAACCATTCCGATAAGGTTGATCAACTAAATTAGTGGTTACTTGTTATTGTGGCTAATAATCACTCAATAACACTACCCTATATAATCTTATCAAACAAAAAAACCCCCAAAAACTGAAGGCTCATTTCATAGTTATTCAATTTTATTTTATTTATGATCTAGCTGTTGTCCATTCACTCATATTCAAATTTGTGGTTGCGTGACCATTTCTTCCGTTTTTGCCACGCCATACAATAACAGGCGTTCTTTTTTCTACGTAATGCCCAAGCGGCCATAACCCTTCGTATGAGGATGTATAAACATATCCATCATAAAAATCATCTGTTACACTTGCCTCATGCTCTTTACCACATGGATGATAACTTCCTATTTCCTGTGCTTTGCCGCTGCCTTTATATATACCATCAATAGTGCCATCGCCTTGTGGGTAATAATATAATTCTCCGGCATCTGCAGTACATTTGAATTTATAAACCTGATTTTTTTCTCCACAAGCACTTACAAATTCATTTGCTACAAAGGCATCAACAACTGCCATAGGTCTTTCCCAATTTCTCATATTTCAATCCCTCCCTGATTCGAATTGTTATAATTATTATAAACCCTATAGCTTTCTCATGCAACCCTTCAGGGATATATTTAAGAAATACCATACAAAAAATATAAAAATGTCTAGTATAATAAAACATAAATACACTGATGTATGAATAATTAATAAAATATCGTTACATAATTATCGTAAATACAATTAGACATAAATCAAATTAGGATAAATACAAATATATTTAATGAACTTTATTTCGTATATTTTCACCTTTCATTACTATTTTAATATTCGATAAATACATGAATATAAAACACATACATATATAATATCTATAAATCATATACCCTCTATACTTCTCATATTCTCTATATACAGCCTTATTCCTCTCCCTTATATTCTTATCCTCTTATTCCCATAAGTCCCTCTATATAGCTTATATAACTCATACAAGTAAAATCCTATTTTACTAGACATAATCAACTAAATATGGCATAATACATCTCTGTATGAAAGGAAATGTAGACTATGATATCAACACATAATGTATCACTCAGATACGGAGATCGCGCTTTATTTGAAGATGTATCAGTTAAATTTACTGATGGAAATTGTTATGGGATTATTGGTGCAAACGGTGCTGGTAAATCCACATTCTTAAAAATATTATCAGGTGAAATAGAACCTAACAAAGGTGAAGTTATTATTGAACCTAATAAGAGATTATCTGTTTTAAAACAGGACCACTTTGCTTATGATGACAACAAAGTTGTAGAAACAGTCATCATGGGTAATAAGAGACTGTTTGAAATTATGCAGGAAAAAGAAAAGTTATATGCTAAACCAGACTTTAATGATGAAGATGGTATTAAACTAGGAGAACTTGAAGGTGAGTTCGCAGACATGGATGGCTGGAATGCTGAAAGTGATGCTGAAATCATGCTAAATGGTTTAGGTATTACAACTGAATACCATGATATGTATATGAGAGACTTAGATGGTAATCAGAAGGTTAAAGTATTATTAGCCCAGGCTTTATTTGGAAACCCTGATATTCTTTTACTAGACGAACCTACCAACCATCTAGACTTAAAGAGTATCAGATGGTTAGAAAACTTCCTATTAAACTTTAAAAACACTGTCATTGTTGTATCACATGACCGTTATTTCTTAAACAAAGTATGTACACATATTGCTGATATTGATTATAGCCGTATTCAGCTCTATGTAGGTAACTATGATTTCTGGTATGAATATTCTCAGATGCAGATCCAGCAGATGAAAGACCAGAACAAGAAAGCAGAAGCTAAGAAGAAAGAATTAGAAGAGTTCATCGCTCGTTTCAGTGCCAACGCTTCTAAAGCAAAACAGGCCACTTCTCGTAAGAAGTTATTAGATAACCTAGAAATGACTGATATGAAACCATCACTTAGAAGATACCCATTCATCGGTTTCAAACCAGGTAGAGAAGTAGGAAACATTGTATTAAATGTAGAAAACTTAACTAAGGTTGTAGATGGACAAACACTTATTAATAATGTATCTTTCTCAATTCTTCCAAATGAAAAGGTGGCTTTTGTTGGCGACGATAAAGCAACTGAAGCATTCTTTAAGATCATCATGGGAGAAGATAAAGACTTTGAAGGTTCTTATAAATGGGGTATTACGACTACTCAGTCATATTTCCCTAAAGACAATTCAGCATTCTTTAATGATTGTGAATTATCTTTATTAGACTGGTTAAGACAGTTTACTGATGGTAGTATGTATGAACAGGAACTAAGAGGATGGTTAGGTAGAATGTTATTCTCTGGTGATGAAGCATTAAAGAAAGCCAATGTTTTATCAGGAGGAGAAAAGGTAAGATGTATGCTTGCGAAAATGATGATGCATGATGCAAATGTATTAATCTTTGATGAACCTACAAACCACCTTGATCTTGAATCTATCCAGGCACTAAACCAGGGCTTAATGAGATTCCCAGAAAACATTCTATTTACTTGTCATGACCACCAGTTTGTTCAGACAATTGCGAATAGAATTATCGAATTTACTGCAGAAGGTACAATTGATCGTTTATCAACATTTGATGAATATCTAGAATACAAGGACACACTTGAAGCATAAGAGCGGATTAAACCGCTCTTTTTTCTTCTTAAGGTTAGGTTCTTATACGATGAGTATGTTAATACCTGTATCATCCTATAAAGCTTAGAAAAGCTAAAAATCATTTTCTAAATCTGAAACTCACTTATAAACAGATTCTAAAAGTATTATCATATTACTTATAGAAATAGGAGGATAACTTAATGGGTAAACTATTATTAACTGGTGTTGATGGAAACTTAGGTCAATTAGCTGCTGACGTATTACTTACATTAGAACCAGTAGAAAACTTAATCTTTTGTGGTTACAATGAAGAATCACTCAAGAAATATGCTGAAAAGGGTGTAGAAACACACGTAACTAACTTTAATAATCCTGATGGATTAGTTGAAGCATTTAAAGGGGCTGATGCTCTTGCATTAATCTCTATGCCATTTGTTGGTGTTAAAAGACAGAATGCGCATAAGAATGCTGTAGATGCAGCTAAAGCAGCAGGTGTTAAACAGATCATCTATACTTCTTTAGTCAATGCTGATGATGAAACAAACCCATCAGTAGAAAAGAAAGACCATATCTATACTGAAAAATATATCCAGGAAGTAGGTCTAGACTATCAGTTCATGAGAAACTCTCAATATGCTGAAGCAATGATTACTAATTACTTTACTTACGCTCATATGAATGCACCGCTTACTAATTCACAAGGTGATGGTCTAATGGCTTATATTTCTCGTAAAGACTGTGCTAAAGCATTAGCTTATGCATTACATAGATCAAATGAATTCCACCATAAGGTATGGAATATTAACGGATTAGAACTAATGACTATTTCAACATTCTGTGCTATTGGTGATGTAAGTACAGGAAACCATGTACCATTTGTAAATGTCACTGATGAAGAAAACTATCAGATCTGGGATGCAATGGGTGTCCCTAGAACAACTGATGGCGTATTCCTAAAGGATTCTGAAGCACCATTCTCTTCAGATGGCATGGTTACATTTGCACAGGCTATTAGAGAAGGTAAAATGGATATTCATACAAAAGACTTTACTGAACTAACTGGAGACACACCTATCTCTGTAAAATACATGTTTGATCATAATGAAGAATTCCAAATCGGTGAAAGACATTCTCAAGACAAATAAACTATACACTAGAGCGGATTAAACCGCTCTTTTTTCTTCTTAAGGCTAGGAAAATATATTATTGCTATTAGAATGAGATAATAGTATTGAACGCTTTATTAATAAAAGGCATAATATCAGTAATTAGGAGGCCCATCATATGAAAGTTTACCCATCTTCATCAATGAAAGAAAATTATAATGAAATAGTAAATGTATGCAGGAAGAGTCAGGAACCTATCTTTCTTACAGAAAATGGAGAAGTGGATCTGGTTATAATGGATATAGAAACATTTAAACGCAAAGAGAAAATGTTGGATTTACGTGAACTACTTCTTTCTGCAGAGGAAGAGAGAATATCAGGAAGTAAACAGTATACAATTGATGAACTAGATCACATTCTTGAAGCAGTCATTCAAGGATATAGAGAATACTGAGTATTAAGTCGATGTAGTTCACTTTGCGGGTGCTTTATAGTTTGATATTGTTATCACATTAAAGAAATGAATGCTGTAGATGAAAAATTACCTGATATACTATTATCAGCTAATAGACTATTCTGTATGAAAGATTACTTAAAGTATGGCTATGATTTCATGCTATTAGGACATGCTCATGGAATATGTGGAAAAAGTGATAGCAGAGGATTCAAGAAAATTAATGGTTTACCATCGTTTTGCGTTCCCAATCGAAAGAATGGGCATATCGACTTTCTTTAAGAGAAAAGAAGAACAGGTATTATGTGTATGAATTTGTATTTGAAGAAGTAGCTGCATTACGAGTAAAACGTTTTGATACATTGAATGAAGAATGGTTATAATTTATTAAATTGAATAGAAGTAAAGGTGGTCTGCAGCATGAGCATGATGCGGTGATTGGTCCTGTAGCAGATGATAATACCATGGAAACTGTACAATTATATATTGCTAATATACTTACTGCGAAAGAGGCAGTGGAGAGATTGCGATATAGTAAAGTAAATAATCAGGTATCATTTCACACGGAAAAAGCTTTAGAATATCTAAAACCGGTTAGGAGGATCTTTTATGCCAGAGAAAATATATAGTTTTAATGGAAAAGACATTACAATGAATGTATGTATACAGATCAGAGATGTAGTGAAACTATTACAGGAACATTTTCAAATCAGTTTTGAAGAAGCTGTATTACGTTTCTATAAATCGGAAACATATAAGACGTTGCAGGAAACAGAAAACGGTCTGTGGGCAGAGTCAGCTGAATATATAGCAGATAGATATTATGAAGAAACAGCAGGCTAATATTCCGACACGGATAGAGAGGTTGAAGAAAATAGACAAGTGAGTTTAAAAGAAAAGGCAAGAATACATTTGATATCTTAGGTAATTCAAAATAACTAGGGATTTCCTATATTTTATTTATCACGTAGTATGGGTTTAATGGGAGCCTATTTTTTCAAGCTTATTAAGAGGCTCAAGTCTTAAAAATGCGAAGGTAATGCATAAAAATATCGAGTAGCATATTACAAGTTAGTTTATAAAGCATATAAGGAATCCTTAACACACAGGATTCCTTTTAAAGTAGACTTGCTTCTTTTTCAAACTCCTTATAACTACTTACAAAACGATAAGGTTCATATTCTCCATAGGCAGTGGGCCTACTGATAGTAATAATTTCTATATCATATCCAAGTTTTTCTTGTATTCTATCTGCAAATTTTGCCATGTCTTTTCCAGGCTCTGTCTGTAATGCAATACATCCAGGTTTATTCATTCTTTTCGCGATAAGATAACACATATATTTATACCTCCTGCTTTGATTCTACTATCTACATAATACAAACACAATAATGTTTTTCTTCTCTTGATAATCACTCATTCCAATAATAGAATACTCATAAAGGAGGCTCTTATGGATATCAATAATGTATATGTAAGAGATGCGATTTTGTATTATACCATCCAACAATATTTCAATTGTAACGATAAGAAAACAAGTCAATTCATAACACAATTAGACCACTTCAATTATAGAAGTGATCTCCTACATAATATCCCTTACTTATCATCTCAATTATGCATATCTGAAAAGGATTTCTATAATACATATTTAAGAGTCAAGGAAAGTTTCAAAACTCTTCAAGCAGATATTGTATTAGCTAAAAAGGGTGATGGCATATATTCTAAATTATTAGCTATTATCCCAACAGCACCACCATATTTATTTCTTAAAGGTAACGTACACTTATTAAATGAAAAGTATGTCAGTGTAGTAGGGAGTAGAAATGCTTCTAGGGAAGCAATGGAAAAAATAGAAATACTTGTTAAAGCATTAGTTAAAAGAAATATAGTTGTTAATGCAGGACTTGCAAAAGGTATAGATACAATAACCCACCAAACAGCATTAAAAAACAATGGAAGAACTATAGCTGTCATAGGAACACCTATTAACCAGTACTATCCTAAAGAAAACAAAAAACTTCAACTCACAATTGAAAAACATGGACTTGTTGTCTCACAATTCCCACCCTGTAATAAAGTATACAAATGGAATTTTCCTACAAGAAATGCGACTATGAGTGGTATTTCTATTGCGACTATTATCATGGAAGCAGGAGAAAGAAGTGGTGCATTAAGACAAGCAGATCACTGTATAAAGCAAGGTAGAGATATCCTCATACCACACTCATTACTATATTCTTCTCTCTTATGGCCTAGGAAGTATATCCAAAAGGGTGCACATACCTTTAAAAACATAAAAGATGTATTAGAATTCTTAAACAAGAATGATATTCTTTACCTATTGCATAATGATGATTTTGAAGTAAATAGTATAGAAATAGATTGAAAGGAGAGTATTTATGTGTATTGAAATAGAAAACTACAAACAACATGATTTCTTCAATTACTTTAACTACAATCAAATAGATGCTGATGCTGAAGCTTTACTCAATACTCTCTTGAATAATCCAGAATACAATCTGCATCTCAACAAAAGAAGAGTACCAGTTATAGAAATTGCGAAAGTGTTAGGCTTTACAATCTATACTACAAAATTCAATGATTATAATGTTAAAGCAACAATAGGCATATCAAATCAACTCATTGATAAATACAAAAGTGATAAGGTCATTATTTTAAGTAATGAATATACTGATGAAGAGATTCTTTTCTCTTTATGCCATGAGTTAGCTCATTATATCTATGATAGTAATCCAAGTAATGAGTATTCTCATACATATAGAATTAATGATATAGAACTAAGAGCCATTCGTTTTGCGGATGCTTTATTAATGCCAATAACATCATTCAAAGAAGCATATACTGAGTTATCTCACAATATTAATGATCCAGCACTTCTTATTCATGCATTGTCTAATACATTTAATGCACCTCAAGTTGCAGTACAAAGACGTTCAAAACAAGTGATAAATACAAAGCTTTAAAGGATAATCAGATTCTTTATGAGTGTAAGCTTGAATAAGTCAGAGAAATCTGGCTTATTTTTTTATTATTGCAAGAATGTTCATGCTTCTATAAGTAGGAAGAGATAAAAACTAATATGCATTTTTATTAAGTAATTTTTACGTATAAAGGGTATAGATAATATAGGAGACTTATTTTGTATCTAGAAGAGAGTATTTTCATAATTTGAGACAAAGAATTAAGCAGAGTATTATATTGCTTAAAAGAGTTTTAGACATAAATGTCAGTGAGAAAGGATGGTTATATGAACAAAACAATTGAACAGCTTATTGAAAGATTAGATACAATACCTTTTTTGTTTGTTGGTTCAGGATTATCAAGAAGATATTATAATTTACCTGATTGGATAGGATTGTTAAAAGTAATGGCTGCTAAATTAAACAAAGATTCATTTGTATTCCGTTCTTATGAAGATCGAGCATCTTTTGAAAATAGTCCATATGGTATTAATCCTAAAATAGCATCACTTATAGAAGAAGACTTTAACAAAGAGTGGTTTCGCAATCCTGAAATTAGAAGCTTAGATGGAGCTTATACTGAAAAGGTAGAGAACGGATGTTCTCCATTTAAGGCTGAACTGAGTTATTATCTAAAACAAAAATCAGTTTTATGCCCAGAATTAAAAGATGAAGTTACTTTATTAAACAATATTGCGAAAAAATCAATTGCTGGAATTATTACGACAAATTATGATTTGTTTTGAATACCCATAATCTACAGGTGACGATTTAAGAGAAGTGTGGAGCAGAAATATTCAGGATATAGACTATCTGCCTATGACTGATAGGAAATGATTTCTGCAGGTACTTCTTGATTTTATCCAT
>OJKO01000344.1_pt1 | contig 20085 bp, 10 predicted proteins | sample 1596541 | NCBI WGS metagenome assembly OJKO01 (sample SAMEA4350163, study PRJEB24818) | metagenome | biome: human; feature: gut; material: faeces | place: Denmark | collected 2013-09
AGCTGATACATCTCATCATTGAATCTGGTGGATTGAGTAAACTAGAAGAAAGAAACAGACTCTATAAAGAACACCCAAAAGGTTTCTATGTCTATGCCAAATCTAAATCAGATAATAATGATTCCAACAATTCTTCATCTAATAAAAACAGTAAAGATATTCAAGGTTGCGTAAACTACTTTATTCGCTATGCCGGTAGACCTGCCATGGCTGAAAGCAGAATCACAGAATACAATAAAGAATCAGAGACTGTCAGCTGGTTCTACAATGATCATAAGGATGAGAAAAGACATGATGTCACGGATAATGTGATCGAATTTATAAACTGTCTTATTATACATATTCCGGACTATCATTTTTTAACCACTCGATATTATGGATTCTATGCCAATGCATCTAAGAAAACTCTAGATAAAGTACATGAACTTCTTGGAATCAAAAAGAATAGGGATTATTCTCGTGAAACTAGAAACAAGAAATTAAAAAACAAACTCAATAAATTCAGATACCGCACACACTTGATTGATTCTTTTAACAGAAATCCAATTCAATGTAAATGTGGAGCCATTATGCAGTATACTTATACATATAATCCATTGGAGGACAAAAGAAATGACAGAACATACAGAAAAAGATGTATTGATGAAATGCACAAAATGCAGTTACGAAGAAGAAGTACCTAGATGGTTGATCGATGAATTATTTCCAAATGAACCTGAAAAAAAATATATGATGCACTGCCCTGAATGTGATCATAAGATGATTGTAAAAAAATAATTCAACATCTTAAAAATTAATTCAAAATGTTGGCTGTTGCAATAGCCCTTTTTGTCGTTCCCAATTATTTGTAAATTGTGATATTTCAATAGTTTTTCACATATTGATTTTCCCTGTTCCGAAACCAAAATCTTAATATATAAAAAAAGTATGTCTAAATTTAGAATCATACTTCTTTTTTGTCCATGAAACAACAAAATCACTAAATAGTCAGATATTCTTTATTCATCGTTTAAAATGAGTTTCGTACACTGTTTATCAAGAGTTCTTTAATAGAACCTTTCTATATCCAAAATTAATGGCATATTTCTTTTTGCTGAACATGAGTGCTCAAAAGTGAAATTAAGCTCTCATAAACTTCTGGAGTTAAATTGCTTTTTTTCACCAATACTATTTTTTTAGTAGAGGTTTGTAAATAAATATAATTTTTAAACACACTCCACCATTGAAATGCGTCCCATTTATATTTACTTGTAACATACTCAGGTTCAAATATTGTTGTAACTCCATCTGAATCAAATATATACTCAATTGTTCCATTTTTTACATTATCAAAGGTTTTATTTTGAATTACTTTAAAAACTAAATCCTGTTCTAAATATATACCCACTTTTGCGAACCATATAAAGAATATGGCAAATGCTAGAAAAATTAATGTATATTCAATAAAACAGTCTAAAATAAAACGGTCTAAAAAAGTTCCTAGTGCAAAAAGCACCATAAGAAATGCTGCAATAACACAAGCCATTTGACCTATCTTTCTTTTTTTTTGCAATCTTGGATGAGCCAAAATGATTTCTCTTATCACTTTAAATTCATCTGGACCAAAATCCGATTTAGTTTTGATCATTATGATCATCTCTCTTTCCATCAAACTAATTATAGTATAAATCAAAAACAGAAAAACATAGATTTAAAATATAAAAAATATTGTTACAGATTTAGTCGCAAATATTTAATCAGCGTCAACATGTGGGTAGAGAAACACATTCGTGGAATGACTTCCTGTACATACTGCAGCGGTCTAAGAATGCGTGAAACCCTTGTTCTGTTGTAAGCAAAAAAAAGAGTATGAATTCTTCTTGAACTCATACTTTTTTTTGGGTTTTGTTCATTTTTAACAATTTTTGCCTGAATTTTGGATTTAAGTTATCATGGGGGTTTTGTTCATTTTTTCCAAAATTCCCCATTTTTTAGATTTAAGTTTACATGGGGGGTTTGTACATTTTTTGTACAAAACCGCCTAAAATTTTTTTTCAGTTACTTCGTTCAAAGCGAAACAACAAAGCCACGTATAAAACCACTAAATAGTCAGTTATCCTTTATTCATTGCTTACAAGAGGTTTTGTTCACGATTCTTTCCTTTAGACAAAACATTTACGAGTATAATTGGTTTATAGTCGTGTTTTGTACACGTTAGAATAGAAGAAAGGTAATAGTGTTTTGTTTATGCAGAGAGTTCTCTTGTGCTAAGAGTTTTGTACAAAATGAAGAAATATCTAAAGTCACAGCAAAGTCTTCTGATTCAAATAATCTTGATATTCTTCGTCAAGGTCAAAGCTTGCTGAGAACTTCTTGCCTATAAGAAAGTCAGAGCTTCCACCATCTCTATCACTGACTAAAGTTTCATCATCTACATCTTTCTGTACATATTCAGCCTCAAACATGAGATCGTAAAGCACTGAATATCGTTCAACAATAGCACACTCGATTGGCATAGCCGTGAGTGTTACGTTTATATCTTCCATGCCGTCTGGAATTGTAACGGAATAATTATTGAGCTTACTCAGCTCATTTAATACAAATACATATTCTTCCTTGGTAATATACATGTCTAATCCATCATCCTCGTTTAAAGATGTATGCATATAAGGAAACAATTCTAACAATAGACTTTGTACTGTTTTTGCATTAAGAATACTTGGATACAATTCAAAGCAGTTTACGGTTTTCATGATTCGTTCACCTCCCTTCCACGCATATTATAGGAAGGAGTTTTGTTTTTGTACTCGACTGAAATGACAAGAACGGTCGGTGAAAACAAAAAAGCACAAGCGAAGGCATGAAAAAAGTAGGACGGACCTGCTTTGATTGTTTATATAAGTTATTTTACGACTGAGTAGTTGACGCCTGATAAATCAATGACGAAAGCGGGGCGGACACCGCACATAAGGTTCACATAGTAGCTGTTCAAACTACCATTGGCGGCATCCAGATATTCCATACCGCTACCTTGAATGCTGTCTCTTGTCCAGATGTCAGTACCGTTCAAAAACATTTTAACCTTATCTGGATTTTTCAAATCAACCACTTTTCTAATTTCGCTTACGCTAGGTAAGAATGCGTGACGGCTGATTGTATTGTAGACCTGACCATTAGGTGCAGTTTCTTGTTTTGAGTCTGGGTCATCAGCTGCTGCATATGAAACTTGTTTGATATTTGTCAGCTGAATAGTTGCTTTCATTGTAGAAGATAACTTTTTATACCAATCATTTTCTAAATAGTTGTCCATTTCACTACCTTCATAAGTATTTAAACTTTGGCTATCTTGACGATAACCAAGTTGGAACGCCTTGCTTCCAATACTACTAGCAGTCATAACTAAAGCCTGATTATTTTCTTTTTGTTCTAGTACTACATATTTAGTCCCTTCAATATCCAAAGTATCTCCTGCTGAATATGATTCTACAGTTCCAGAAGTCGTTCCACCATTCTTGTCACCTACACTTGAATTGTAGATAACTCGTCCAGTGTATTGTCCAGCAACCTCAGCAGATTTCTTAGTTGTATTCAGTTTAAAATTCATATTCTGAGTTGCCGTATTGGTACCTGCTGGTACAGATAAGACATTTCCATTCACCCCCACAGTGCCGTTATCGTCTGAAACGTCATAGTTTAATACTTCGCTTCCTCCGTTATCTATTGTAAAGGCATCATTTGCTCCTGAACCCTTGACTGAAATGTTCAGGTATTTGCCTTCAGGAATGACGTTCTTCAAAACCTTGACCTGATTACCTGTGCGATCAACGGTTTTGTTTGGTCCTGCATCAGCTCCAAAGTCGATTGAACTATGGATAATCCAGTCATAGCTTGGTGAAACTTGATAATTCAAAGTTGTTGATTTGTCGCCTGATTCGGCAGCAAATACAGATGTAGTACTGGTCATCATCATCAAAGCGGAAAGCCCAGCTGCTACAATCTTTTTAGTTTTTGTAAAATTCATGTATATATGCTCCTTTTCTTGTTACACTTATACAGTTAACCAGAAAACAAAAGCAGTGGTTATAAACGCACACAAGATTAGATTTGTGACTTTTTGTCATCGGGAACAGTCAAGTTTGGAATAGCGTAGAGACTATGTTCATCGTATGTGAGGAATTTTGTCCATGATTCTTTCCTTAGACAAAACATTTACGATTATAATTGGTTCATAGTTGTGTTTTGTACAAAGCAAAGAAATTCAAGCAAAGAAAAAGTAGGATTAATTCCTACTTTTTTAATCTTTTGCCTAGAATAACAATCATTCCTAAACTACACAATGCAAGAACAATCCAAGTCATTCTTTTCATTTGAACCCCCGTATTTGTATCTTCTGGAGGATTCTTCTCACTTGGTTTTTCTGGAACAGAAGGAGGCACATTATTTGTAAGCCATGTCACCTTTGGCTCCACCTTTACATCATATACGAGATATCCATCTATGTCGGATGGAACGCTTACTAAGAATGGTGCGGATTCAAATGTATCATTTCCATTCTTTACAGAACCAATCTGAGCAATCAAATACATACCTTCATTTAAATTACTAAATACAGTATGCCCAGTACTATCTGTAAGCTGTTGATTCCCAGAAACACCTTTTTTTCTAGCATATTCCAATAACTGTTTAGCCTGTTTATTTCTAGCTTCTGCACTCGTATCATTTAATGAAATACCACAATCAACAAATGAAGATTGCCATGCCCAATTTCCATTTTCTACATATTGAATAGGTATAATTTCAAACTTAGCTCCAGACAAGATAATTTCTTCCTGATTATCTGTTCTTCCTTTATAGTCAATATCAATACTTCCCGTTCTACTGTCCGCATGAACTTGAATAAGAGAGACAAACAACAAGCTAATAAGGAGTAGAAAGAGCGAATATGTTTTTAATTGTTTAATCACTTTTTCTTCCTCCTTCTCTTATCATACAAACTATATAGCATAACTATAATCAATCCTATAAAAATAATTCCAATTGTTACAATCAATACCTTTGTAGTAAATGATAGTTCTATACCTGTACTAGTGTTTTTCTCAATCTTTACAGCTTCCTTATACGGAATACGATGTCCTCGTACCAAGAGTCTATGCGTATTGATTGCGTATGGAGTACAAGTTACTAATGTCGCATAATCTTGTCCAGGAACAATGGATAACGCTTCTGTTTCTTCTGGTAATACAGTAAGTATTTGATCCACTTTATATGCCAATGTCTCATCTAAGACTTTGATGTAGAACACGTCCCCTTTAACAAGCTTATCCATATTCGTAAATAATGTTTTTGTAGGCAAACCTCTATGACCGGTTAATACCGTATGTGTACTTTCTCCACCAACAGGAAGAGAAGTTCCCCAGAAATGACCAACACCAGCCTGCAATACAGATTCAGAAGTTCCATGATAAATAGGAATCTCGACTTTGATCTTAGGAATACGAATATAGCCCATCATGCCAGATCCATCTATATTTAATAGGCTTTCATATCGAGCATCCAAACTTTTTTCACCCTGAGAAAAAGGATCAATCAAATCAATATTACTTAACATTTCCTTATTGTATGCACGTGCATCTTCAAGCATCTTTTCTTTTTCTGCATTACTCAAACGAACACTTTCTGCATCATAATTCGATACAACCTTAGAACCATTCTTTTCATTTACATAACTACTGACTGTAGGATATAACAACACGGCGAATGCAACGACAAGCACAAGCAATCGAATTATATCCTTTATAGTCATTTTTCTTTTCTTATTACTCTTCATTGCATTTCCCCTATCGTTATATGGGAATCGCGGTCATCTAAAAGACAACCGCACCCCATTAATTAACAAGCTTTTCTTTTATCACGAATGAAGCTTACAACAACTCCAAACACTAATAGAATAGCTACACCAGCAAACACGATCACACCTGTTCCACCTGTTGATGGTAATATTGATCCTGTACTGTTCTCAATGTCGATAATTTTATCTTTTTCTACAGTCTCATCCTTAGAAATAGTCCAGTTACTTTCATCTCCATCTGTACTCTTAGCAATTGTAACCTTAATTGGATCTGTTAATTTATTAAATCCAGCTGGAGCTTCAGTTTCCTTTAACCAGTAATTTCCTGCAGCCAAACCATTTAAGTGAAGGTTATAGTCTTTTCCATCAATACTTGCAACTGATTCAAATACTGTATTTGTTGATTTAGGGTCAACTACATAGTTACCATCGCTTCCTGAAACTTTAATTGCATTTTCACCTGCTTTTGCGTCTGCTTCATTTTTATAAAGTTCAAATTTAGCTCCTGATAACATTTCTGTTGAACCTTTTTTAAACTTTTTAATATCTAATGGATATGTAGGAGTTTTAGCTTCACTAGGTGTAGTAGTTGTTGTATCATCTGGATTATTACCATATTCTAATGTCGCGTTATTCTTTTCTGTTACAACGGCATTTGCGTTTACTTTTGCGTAATAAATAACAGTGAATTCTTTTCCTTTGTTGGTTTGGTTAGCTCTTACCCATGCAGATAAGTCTAAACTCATTTTTTTGTTGTTTGCAGTATCAAGACTAGCTGTTGCAGGTGCTGTACTTGCATCAGTAGCACCTTTTAATGCTACTTCTACATTAACTGTTGTAGCACCTGCTTCAAGAGCTGTTCCATTTGCATCATTCACAAAATCTAAACCTTTTGTCAATTCATCGTGAATCTTATATACGTATTCAGAATATCCTGTAGTATCTGGAATAGAACCTGTAACTGTATATTTAACTACTTGTCCAATTGACACAGTATCTTTATCAGCAGTTTTAGTGATGCTAGGAGCTTCTGTTTTTAAGTTAACAGTATTTGTATCTTTATCAACTGTAACTAAAGATGATTGAATTTCTTTTCCACCAGTAACATAAACTAAATAATAACCTGCGTCTAATCCTGTAAATTCATAAGATGTTTTACTTTCTGTGATTTTACCAGAAGTTTTTGTTACTCCTAACTTATCTGTTAAAGCTTTTGCAGTAAATTTGTTTGCGAAATTTTGTACTTGATTTTCAGGCTCAGCCTTTAAATCAGCTACAGCTTGTACAATTTGTTCATTTGTAGAATTTTCTTGAATGTTTAATACACTTGCTAAAGCACCTTTATAAGTATCATTTACTGTATAAGCATAGTTTGTAGTTTCACCACTTTTTGATTCTGTAACATCAAACAATTTATATAGATTAATTGTCTGACCATTCAAATCTTGATCACCTTTTGTAGTGACAGTTAATGTACAACTTCCTGCAGCATATGCTGTAACTGTCATAGTCATCATCATGATGGCTGTCAGCATGGCTGCTGCTAATTTTTTGATTCTTTTCATTTCCGATGTTCTCCTTTTCTCTGAATCGAATTTTTATAGCTTTTCTGCAAGCTGATTTTTCTTGTTTCTTTTTTTGCCAGTAACAAGATAAATTGCTAAAAGCAGAAGACCTATCAAATAAATTAAGTATCTTCCGTTACCACCTGTATCAGGTAATCCTGGGAAGTGTTTGTTGGTTATAGTAAACGTAAATCCATCTTTCGATTTTTCTATCGTTGTTGTATAACCATCAATCTTCGTTTCTGTAACGGAGTATGTGTAATAACAAATCTTATCACCATCTTTTATATAAGCTGGTAATCCTTTAATTACTTTCTTCCATGTTGATTTGCTATTACCTTCTATAACGCAATTCTCAAAACTTGGAACGATCTCAGTATATTCTTTGTTATCTGCACCTGTCCAAGTACGAGAAATTGTTACCGTAATACTATTTGGTCTTAACTTGCTAAAGTCATTCAAGTCTTTCCAAACCTTGTTAATTGTTAATTTAATATTCTTATCACAAGGGTCCTGTGACTCTGAAGGTTCAGGCGTGTCACTTTCTCCTGTATTTAAATCTGTTTTTGTATCTGACATTAATACAGCTTTTGCTTCAGATTCATATGCATTTAAGTCGACCTTAGCCGATCCATTTGAATCCGTAATCTGAGCATTTTGTAGATCGTCATAACGCTTAACTGTATTCATATGTCCTAATGTATAGATGTCCCAACCTGTTGAAGCATCCTTTGAATACTCCATATTCAATTTTGTTGTATTCTTTTTAATTTCATCTAATGCCTTATCTAATTTTCTATAGATACGATAGTTGTTGCTTACTCCCTCAACTTTTTCCTGTGTATTAAATTCATACACTGAATTCAAGTCACTCTGTCCACTAAATGGACCAACCAAATTTGAAGTACCACGAACAACATCACATAAATACATATCATTATTCTTTAAAAGGCCTTCATCATTGAATCCTACAAAGCCTCCGCTTCGTCCATCTTTTGCAGTGCCATCCTTGTTATTGTCGGCACCACCTGCATAGACATCATAACCGGAACTGATTCCATAAACCTTACTATCAGTAATCTTTGTACGATTTGCCTTGATTAGATTTACACTAATGTTAGATTTTGCATCATTATCATTTAAAAGACCATTTTCATCACATTGAAGTTTAATAGATGAATCTCCGATTGTTATGATTGCAAGATCTGTTTGTTGATCATTATCTTTCGATTTTTTTGACAACCCTACTGAAATATCTAATCCTAGTATATTTACATGAATTAATTTTCCATCATATAATGCATCCACTTTGATAAGCCCAAGATTGATTTTTATCAGATTAGAATCTTGAATCTTATCCAAATACAATTCTTTTACAAGTTTATTAACTACCACAAATAAAACGTTTGCAGGTCCCGAATCCAATTTGACATCTGCTAGATACGCATAGCTTGTTCTTCCCGCAAATCCTCCGGCTGTACCATCGGATGTAACTTGTTTTAAACCAATGGATGCATCTTCTGCTCCTGATGTACAGTTTGATATTCTTGCAAGATTTGCATAACCAATAAATCCACCAGCAATCTGCTCTTCTCCACGAGTACTTTGAACAGTATAACCACCATTGATTCCTGTAACTGTAGAATCGTCAATATGAGACCCAAAGATATCCATAACACCAAGAGCTCCACCAAGAAGCTGTCCAGTATTGTTTCCAAGAACATCAATCTTATCTGCTCCAACAACTCCACTCTTACCAGAATATCCAACAAAGCCACCTACACTGTTTAAACCTCGAACATTACTTAAGTTCGTTACTGTACTATTTTTAACTGAACCATTTAATAGTGAACCACCAAAACCACCAGCAGTTCCACTATATGTAACCTCATTATTCTGACCATACTTATTAGCAATATTTGCACTAACACTAAGACCTGCATCTTTACTTCCACTTACATTTCCGTAATATACATAGCTTCTAAATGCATCCAGTACATCTGCTCGACCTAGTTTTAAAAGTTTATCTAATAAAGACGTTTCACTACCTGCACTGATATTTGCAACACCTGCAACATCTGCAATTCCAAAACATCCACCAGCATATTCACCAGATGCTACAGAACGAATATTTTGAACAGTAACACCAGCTTGAGAAACATCTTTTTTGCCAAGTACGGTTCCCTCAAGCATTCCGGCAAAACCACCAGCTGCCTTAGCATAAGAAGTATTATTACCTCCGCTATCATAAGCTCCATTGACGATAACACCCCAGTCATTCCATGCTTCAACATCTGCATAACGGATAGTTGCGACTGTTGCATTTAAGACTTTAATAAAATCTGTAGGTGTATTTAATAAAGTACCTAGTAACTTACTTAACAATCCTTCACCACGAACAGGATCTACTGTAGCCACACTACCAGGCCTTGAACTGCCTACAAAACCTCCGACATAGCTTGTTCCATCTACTCGTCTAAGCTTTGTGACCTTACAACGCAATGTGTCATCACCCCAGATTTGTCCACCAATCAGTTTTCCAACATAGCCACCCGCATATCCAAGAAGATCTTTATCATTATTTCCATTTGACTGAACCATAAGACCACTTTGATAGCCTTCGACTGAAGATTGTTTGATTACTGGTACAAATACATTTAAAACTTCAAGCATCTGTCCTAGTTCTAATTTCAATCCTAAAATACTTGTACCACCAAGATTTGCAGCACCACCATTGATCATTTCTCCGGCAAAACCACCAGCACAACGAATCCCTTTAACTAACTTAGTATCGTGAGCCTGACCATTTGTTATAGTTCCTGTTAACATGGAACCCACATAACCACCGGCTGCTCCACCATTTGAAAGAATCGTTTCATCTCGATAGTTGCTTCTTCCAGCTACAACATTATAGCCATAGACATATTGACCAATGATTTCATTTAGCTTATCTTGGCTATCTACTGTTCCATTCTGAGCCAAATCACTACCATAACCACCATACTTACCTACATATTCTACCCATGAATTCCATGTGCTTAAATCCATTAATGCAAGCGGACCATAGACTTCTGTGTTTTCTTCAGTTGGATAAACAACACTTAATGCGCCTAAGATGTTATCAACTTTTACCAATCCCCATAATAAAGATAAGCTTCCAGCTTTTGCTGTATCTGCCGATTCCATTAAACCAGTAAATCCACCGGCAATCTCTTTTCCGTAAACAGATCGAATACGAATAGCCTTACATGTACTTTTTGGTCCAGTGTAATCTTGACCTTTCCATTTGTTTGTATTATTGCCCCAAATATGACCGCCTTCATTATGACCAGCATAACCACCAGCCATACCTCTTTGAGTTGTTGTAGTAGAAATTGCATCTGCACGAACTGCACCACCACAAGGAATACAAGTTGTAGAACTATTTCGAATCGTAGGTACAAAATCCTGCGCTAAAGAAGCAAGTGTTTCTTTAGTATTAACAAGACCACCTAATATACTTGTTCCACCTAAAGCATCTGCTACACTACCAGGCTGTAAGTCTCCAACATAACCGCCAGCTGTAATCTGACCAATGATATATGAGAAATTATATGAGTTTGAATTCTGAATATGACCACCAGAAATCTTACCTGCAAAACCGCCAGCATCTCCTAATACATCATCAGCAGAAGCATCCGAAGCTGTGTTTTTCATAGAAGCTTTAACCGCAAAACCGCCAGGTCCTCCAGTAACATTAGAATGTTCTATTGTAGAAACTACAACATTTAATGCATCCAATACATCATTCAAGCCAATCGCTGTACCTAAAACCTTCAAACCTTTTCCAACCGAAGCAGCAGAACCAATATTCATATATCCAATATATCCACCAGCATATCTAGCTCCAGTTACTGCATATGTACTTTCCTGACTAAAATAATTTGAACTATCTTCACCCTCTAAATCTTTAGGAGATGTTACTTTTGTATGTTTTAAATTTGTTACATCACAATGACTAACCTGAACTCCACTGCCATAGCCAATAAAGCCACCTGCACTACCAGAATTCGTATCATCCGATTTAATTTTGTTAGCCGATACTGTAAATCCATTTTCCGATTTAACTCCTGCATATTTAATAACTGGAACATATGCATTTACTAAATTTAATAATTCTCCAATATTTATATTTAAACCATTAATATTTCCTAGAACACTAATACCTTTACCAGCATCTGCCAACGCTCCAGAATAAACATTTCCACCAAAGCCACCAGCGTAACTTTGACCATTTACAGAGTCTAAATTATATACAGCATAATAATCATTTTCACTACGCGAACTATTATCCACTGTTCCACTTTGGAAATCCGCTGCAAAACCACCAGCAACATCCGCTGTAACACTTCCACCATTCACAAAAGAAACTGTGCAATTTGTATATTTAGGAATTAAATATCCTACAGCATTTACTAAACCATTAGCCTCAATCAATGATTTAATTGAATCATCATCAGCAACATCTGCTAGACCACCCGTTTTTGAAATAGCCACAAATCCTGAAGCATATCCGCCATCATCTGCAGCCTTCACTGATTTTAGATTTGTTACATGAGAATCCTCTACTTTAGTACTTCCACTTTTTGCGATAAAACCAGAAGCACTATAATCACGAACAGAATTAGAATCACGACTACCCTTTGCGTGTACCGTAAATCCATTTGTGACTCCATTCACATTTACTTTATTAATCTTAACTTCAATTGCTTGTCCTAGAGAGAGCAAATTATTCAATTTCAACAAATAATTCAAACCTAATAAGTTAACAGTCAATCCACCATCTGTTCCCGCCAAATCACCAGGACCAGAAAGACCTATAAATCCACCTACTAAGTTATTGCCTTCAGTAGAAGCTAAATTATTGATGCTAACAGTTGTTATCGAACCACCAATTGCATCTCCAAATCCACCGCCAACACGTTCATTTCCCGTAACAGTAAATCCACTTCCTGCACCATTTACATGAACATTATCTACCGTAAATGCAAGATAAGATGCAACACCAAGTGTTGTATTTAATAAACCAGCCACACTAGCTGTACCCATTGATCCAGCGATTCCACCAACATAATCATTTCCTTTAACACTGGATAATCCAGTTAAAGAGATATCAATCACTTGAACAGAACCAGCATCATAAACCTTATTTTTCCAATATGATATTTTCCGTAAATTATCCGAATTCGATTGAGCTATATATGCACCATTGCCTCGACCTGTAATACCACCAACATAGTCCTTACCACTAACTTGAAGTGAAGTATTTACAGAACATCCTAAGATATGTGATGGATTTACACCAGCAAGAGAAAGTAAAGATGAAGTTGCTCCAGGATTACTACTCAAAAGTTTTACAACAAGATCAACTACACCACCAAGTAAGTTATCTTTTGTGTCATCTTTACCTAGGTCAGCAGCCCATCCAAGTGATGCAATTCCTGCAAAACCACCAGCATAATTTCCAGAAGCCGTTACAGTGAGTGCATTATCCGATTTAACATTACAATTGACAGTTGATGCATTGGCCAATCCTCCGGCAAAACCACCAATATAACTTTCACCAGAAACAGACACAACTGCGTTATTTAATGAACAATTTAGAAGCAAACTTTCCGTATTCATCTTAGGAAGTTTTGTCTCTATATCCAATGCCCCAGATAACGTTCCTTCAATCACGTCATCACGAGCTAGACCAACAAAGCCACCTACAAAATTCTTTCCACTAATTGTATTCGTACCACCTGTTACAGAACAACTCTCTACAATAGCACCCTTTTGCATACCAATAAATCCACCGGCATATTCTTTATCGGATGCTGTTGAAATCGTTAAACCATTTACATTACAATTCACTATCTTCGGATTGATATATCCTGTTGGAATTAACTTTCCTAAAGGAATTGCGTTCCCTAATAGAATCTTAATTAAATCACCTAAGCCCAAACCTGGAATGACATTTAAAATATTTGTTAATAATTTAACCAAATCCCCTAAAGCATTCGATAATCCATCGTATTGAGTGGAACCAACGGCATATCCAACAAAGCCACCTGTATAGCTATTCACATTTTTTACATTTGCATTATTGACTTCAATATTTGAAATTTCAACCTGCCCTTCAACTCGTCCAGCAATTGCTCCAGTTGATAAAGCTGTAGGATCTTTTTTACGTGCATCTAAAACATCACCTAATGTTTTGCCTAAATCAATTTTCACTTGACCAAAAGTTAAAATAAATGTTAACCCACTCAACAATCCACCCAATAACGTTCCTAGAGTCTTTGTAAGTGCACTTACTAATGTGTCTGGATAATAAGTTTCATTTGTTGTTGTATGAACTGTTAGATTATCAAATTGAATATTAGATACCTTTACCAATCCTTTACTAAGACCAATATCCTTTTCACTTACTTCACTAGATATTGTAGAAAAGAATCCAGCACCCATTTGTTCACCAACATTAATCTTAGTTGATTGATTTACAGTTACGTTTGAAATTACTGGCTTGTCGATTGTGTTTATAACACCATCTTTCCAAAGCCCGCCTTTTTCTGCAGATTTAGCACCAATCATTGTGCCTTGGAAAGTAAGTGGAGTCCAATTTGAACTACCTAAATCAATGTCACGGAAAATTATATAGTTAGCATTAGCAGAATAAGTTTGTCCTGTCATATTATCTATATCTAAATCAGGATCAATTTTACCTGTGTTTTGATTTACACCACATCTACCTCTAGGGTGTATTCCTTCAGCGCTAAGCTTACTATCTTTCTCTAAAATTGTGCCAAATGTGAAATCTTGTTTTCCGTTTTGTCCCTGCTTTAAGTCGGCATCGCCACCATAAAGCATGATAGAGTTACCTTTTCCATCTTTGTCTATTTTCCAAGACACACCCTTATAAACTGCTTGATAGACTGCACCATAAACAGTTTTGCCACTGCCAATTGCACGTAATTGCTCTTCATTCCCAATTAAGATATAGGTTTTATCACCAATTGTTTTTACAACCTGCCCCTTAAAGTCACGTCCTTCAGTATCTGTAGTATCAGGATCTATGTTTAATTGATCTGCAACTAATTCAGGCTTGTCTGAACTAAAGTTCTTTGAAATGACATAATTATGATCTTTACTGTAAGTTAAATAATCCTTACCTTCTCCATTTGGATAGATCATTTGTCCCATACCAAACTGTGGTGCATCATAATCCAATGACATTACAGGCTCTTTATCTGAATCTTCTTTTTCTAGAACCATTAATTGATATGGATTATAAATATAGATTGTATCTGTTTTCTTATCATACAAAGTAGGAGTTTCATCTTCTTTGATTGCTTCTCCCTCTATCTTTCCTGTAAAGTCATCCTTTACATTCCAAATTGATTTTGTATCCATTTTGATTTCATTCATCAATAGATACTGAGCATCCTTACCATAAGTAAGTTGAGTTCCTTCATTTACTACAATGTCTCCAGTTCCAATATCCCCATCTTTATCTTTTGTATAGACAAAGGCATCTGAACCTATTTGTTTCAACTGTTCATAATTGTAAATAAGAATTTTTCCATCTTTATAATATTCATCCAATTTCTCTGTTGTCTGCGGAACATCCTGAACTTCTTGCACTTCACTTGTTTCTGGAGTTGTTTCTTGTACAACCTCTTCTGTAGGAGTATCCTCTGTTTCTTCAGCACTTACCATATGAATCTGCGTAATAAAGGTAGCCATGCAAAGAATGCATACAAGAAAATTGGATGTTAACTTTCTTATCCTTCTCATACGGCTTCCCTCTCACTTCTTTTTATCCAATTGTTTTGGCTTGAAACCTTTTTAAAACAATGAAGCAATTCGTCCGAAAACTTGCCACACTCACCATTCAAAATCATTTGTACGGCTTGGTCATGTTCTAGCTTTTTCTTATATGGACGAACACTAATAAGGGCATCATAGGCATCTACTAAACCTACGACTTGCGCACTCAAAGGAATATCTTCACCCTTTAACCCATCAGGATATCCTGTACCATCATATCTTTCATGATGATGTCTACAGATTTCATAACTATATTGATTCAATTTTTCTGTTGTTAATCCTTTTGGAAATCTCTGCGTCATTTCAGCACCAACCAAAGGATGCTGCTTTACAATATCCATCTCTTCCTTTGTTAGTTTTCCTGGCTTATTCAAGATTTCAATTGGAACACGAACCTTACCAATATCATGAATAGGGGCTAAATGAGTCACGATTTCAATATCTTCATCTGTAATTCCATATTTTGGATAATCCTTTTGAAGTTGAAGATACATCTGTTGCGTATAAAAACTAATATCATCGTGATATTCTTTGTCCACTACATTATTATGATTTAATACCGCTACTAAAAGAGTTACCATGTCCCAATATTGCTTCAACATGACCTTCTCTTTATTTCTTAATTCCTGCTCCATACTTACAATGGTATTTTGGAAAATCTTATTATTATGCAATGTGATTATCGCCTTATGATTATCAGTATCCACATATTTCTTGGCTTCCATCCAAATATAAGAATCCTTGTTCAATCTACGATATTGAAGATCTTCTTCTATGCAAGAATCCACTTTCTTTAGTTCATTCAACAATAAAAAGGATTCAATCTTTTCTTGATCCGATTCATAGACAAACCGATTTACATAGTTTTTTATAAATTCATCATAACTATCTATAATCTCAGATTGATCATATACATCCTGATTGTGTGAATATACACACTCATAACTGTTCTTCTTTAGATTGACTTTTAATACAACATAGAAACGACCGAAATATTCATCTTTTCCAGGACGAATCAAATCCGATACCTTAATATTTTCTAATTTATTATTAAATGTGTTTTGTATATCCAACAAGACCTTGTGTACTCTACAATGACTTACAGCATTTCTAGAACAAAAACCATCTCTTTCTAAACAACGATTAATAGCCATTGTTTCTTCCATACAAGAAACAATTTCCTTTAAAGAAATATCCTCTGCTCTTTTGGCAAGTGTATATCCACCATTTACACCTTCACAAGCTACTATAATATTTGCGTCTTTTAATTTTTTTGCGACTTTAGGAATATATGTAGATGCAATGTATAGCTGTTTCGATAACTCAGTAGTAGAGATCATCCCATTATGCGTTGCTAAATAACATACAATTCGTATCGCATAATCAGTCGAACTCTTCAGCTTCATTGCTTTACCTCGCTTTAACTAAACTCTATACAGCCTTAGTTTATATTAAAAAAATTGCGTATTTATAACTACAACGTTATTATAACCTCAATCAATTTTTAATATAATGTACAAAATATGTAAGGATTTTGACGTTTTATTGTAAAAAGTGTTCCAAATAGAATGTTTTAATTTATAACCAAAAAAAAGAGAACCATATCAAGCGATATGATTCTACATTGTTTCAATTAGTCTATATATAATCAATCCATTACGTACTGCTAAAATTTCTGCAGGATTATCAAAATCCATGCTGGATATTTCTTTAATCTTTTCTAAACGATACGAAACCGTTCTATAATGCACAAATAATTTGTTTGAAGTTTGTTTTAGACTCTGTTTATTATTAAGGAAACATTCTAGTGTATCAACAAGCTCTCCATTTTTTTGTTGATCAAACTCGTACAATTTTTGTAAAGATTCAGGTACATAAGATAATAATTCTTCTTTATCAGCAATTTTTACAAACATTCTAAAAAACCCTAACTTTGAACAATCAACAACCGACTTTTTTTCGTCACCTATTATTTTACGAATGACATGAATATATTCCAAGGCTATTTTAGAATCAGAAAACGATTCTTTTAATGCATGGTACCCTTTTACAATTTTACCGATTCCTACTACGAATTCGGCATTCGCATTTTGTTTATCTAAATTACTTTGAACACTCTTTTGGAATTCTTCAAGTTGCAATCGAAATTGAAGATTACTTATCTGTCCATCTTTCTTGTAAATATAAATAATTTGGTTTGTATTACTCGTCGTGTACTTTTTCGGTAAGTCACATAATAATTCCTTTTCTACAATTTCAGTTTGTCTTAACTGTTCACTCGTGAATCTTCCACTTTTATTTTTTGGAAGTAGACGAAAAGTTACAACACGAAGATCATCTGTATCATTTAATTCAAGAATATTCGCAACCTCATCTTCTTCTTCACTCGATAATGTACCTACCAACAATCGATACTCTAAATCTTTTTGATATTTCTTATCCAACTCTTCCTCAGCAGAAAGGCGCATCAGTACAAACTGCAAAGTTAAAATCGCATCCTCCATACCAGCAAAATCAATATCGTTTAATTGATTGTTTTTTTCAGTGATCACAAGATAAAAATATCGATCATCAAACAATTGTATTTTGTTGATATACTCTACATATTCTCTTTTTTGTATGAAATATTGATGTTTAGTAAGTACTTCCGGTATATATCTTTTTAACCCATTTTCAATATTAAAACTTACAGGTTCTTCTTCAATCGATACATAACAATCATAGTTACTACTATATATTGCGACTGGATTATCTAACATTTTATTAAGTAGAATTAATACTTTTTCAATCACTACATTTAAATTAGACTCATTCAACAAAATGCCACTGAAAATATCATGCATCAAAACGAAATATAATCGGTTTGCTGCCTCTTTATTATATATTTGTCTTAATATATATTTTATAATTCCGAAATAATTTTGATTTTGAGATATTTCTAAAACCGGAATATGATTCTCTTCACAAAACTTAAATAAGGTATCCAATAAGTAAGATGGAATTGATTCATTTCGTTTAATAATAAATCCACTTATTTTTTTCTTATTTAACTCTTCTAGATGAAAAAGAAACATCTCTTCGTTCATTTTTTCAAATACCTTTAAACTAGTTATAAGTATTTCTCCACCAACCATATACTTCTCTATATCTAATTCTTCTAATTCTTCAACAATTCTAATTCCTTTTATTTCTCTGTCTACCCCCCCCCCGAGATTTTTACCTATTAATCGAATCTGCAAATTTTTACTTGATTCAAGCAAGTCTTTTACGGTATACACAATAAGCACCTCACTTCCATGTTTATAGTTCAACCTAAGTCATGCGTAAAAATATTCACATTTTAGCCACATTTGTCGATCATTTCTTCATCGACATTCTGTAAATCTTTGATTTCTCCTCCGAGTTCCGTTAAGTAATCAACTTCTTTATCTCATAAATACTTGTAAAACATGAAACCTAGAATGTAATCCTTACATTCACTTGTTTTAATATTCTTACGCAGTACATTGGCAGTGGACAAGATTCTAGCTGCTAATTCTTATTTTGTCATTAAAATATTTTCATTTAAAAATATAACCACAATATGGTAGTTACATTATAACATATCGTGTAGCAGATCGTAGCTTTGGTTCACGTCGTTTTACCATCTATTAATGTATTCCTGTCACATACAAAAAAAAGACTCTTTCGAGCCTCTACTGATTATGTCTAACAACTGTTCCGTACTTCAACTGTCCATCTTCATAGACAAAAGACCATTCCTGATTCCAATCTTGTATAGTGCCATCTACACCTTCTGAATAAAGAGCAAACCACACTTCATCGTCAGATTTCTGTACTATATGGTCAAAATAAATCGAGTGACCTACAATTCCGTCAATACGGTACCTTTCATGTACTTGTCCATCTTCTTCCCAAAACGGAACATTTTCATAGAAGTTAATGTTCATATCCATGTAAGGGACTGGATACCTTCTGGAAAACTTCTGATACCAGACATTTTCAACATCCTGTAATGAATGAATGTTCGGGTCAGTGATTGTTGCGTTACCAAATTCTCCAGTTCCTTCAAAAAAAGTTCCTGTCATAAACCCATAATAAGTTCTCCAGTAATCTTCGAAGTGATCATTTGCATAAGCTAGAAGTTCTTCGTCCGTATATAAATCAGATAAAGTGCTATCAACAACAGGCTTAGCTTCAGATTCTTCAGGCAAGCTGACTGCTTCCTGCTTTGACTCCTTCTTTTCTTTCTTCTTCTGGACTACTTTCTCATCCTTTTTGTCTTTGCTGTTTTCGCCTGCACATCCAGACAAAGTCAGTACAGCTGCTAAAACTGCTGCAATTATCCTATTTCTTTTCATACTTCCACCATTTTCCTGACATTAGTATATCATCTGGATACAAAACAAACAAAATCTCGACTAACTCCAAACAACCTCTCAATCATCACGAAGATTCTTGGGCTTTATCCATAAAAAAAGCATCTATACAAGATGCAGGTAAGCCATCCTTGATTGCCGTTAGTTTTTATTTACCTCTACTTACCAATGATTTTTATCGTTAATAAGTGACTTGTTGCTGACTTAGGACAATCGGTCAGAACCCTAATAAGCTGCCGTTAGTTTTTTTCTACCTCTACTCATTAATGAGCGACTTGTTGCTGACTTAAGACAATCGGTCAGAATCCCAATAAAGAGGATGGCGATAAAAATAACGGAGCTGTAACGGGTAAAGAAGTTTCAGATTAATAAAAAAGGACCGAATATTCAAGATTTAAAAATCTGAATATCGGTCTTTTTTGGTATAATATGTTTGTGCCAAAATACCTAGTTAATTGTAATG
>OJKO01000346.1_pt1 | contig 20067 bp, 19 predicted proteins | sample 1596541 | NCBI WGS metagenome assembly OJKO01 (sample SAMEA4350163, study PRJEB24818) | metagenome | biome: human; feature: gut; material: faeces | place: Denmark | collected 2013-09
ATCTTCGACAAGTTCAAGTAGCAGCTCAACAACCAGTGCGATCTACTATTACGCCAATGTTTTAATTGATAACCCTGATCGTACCTTACGCATCGGAATGACGACAGAAAACAACATTAAAATTGCCAACGCTAAGGATGTGTTATTGGTTTCCAATATGGCTATTCAAAAACGTGATAGCAAAAGCTTTGTCAATGTATTAAATGACAAAAATCAGCCTGAACAGCGTGAAGTTGAAACCGGTGTACAAAATGATTTCCAAACTGAAATCAAATCTGGTTTAAACGAAGGTGAAAAAGTTATCGTGTCACAAGTGGCCAATGGTGAACAGGTTGGCTCTATGCCTCGTGGTCCAAGAATGTTCTAAAAGTGCGGTAGAAAATTAATGAATATTATTGAAATTAAGGATCTCAACCGTTACTTCGGTGAAGGCGAAAATCGCGTTCATATTTTAAAAAATGTCTCTTTAAATATTGAAAAAGGCGATTTTGTGGCAATTATTGGGCAATCGGGTTCGGGTAAATCGACCTTGATGAATATCATCGGATGCTTGGATACTGCCACTAGTGGTTCTTACAAAATCAATGGTAAAGAAACCATAGAATTAAGCAAAGATCAGCTTTCAGATTTACGTAGCCAAAAATTCGGCTTTATTTTCCAACGCTATAACTTATTATCGAGCTTGACCGCAGCAGAAAACGTCGCCTTGCCTGCAATTTATGCGGGGATGTCGCAAGAAAAACGTCTTTCTCGTGCAAAACAACTTTTAGAAAAATTAGGTTTAGGCGATAAATGGCAAAATAAACCAAGCCAGCTTTCTGGTGGTCAGCAACAACGTGTGAGTATTGCGCGTGCGTTGATGAATGGCGGTGAAATTATTTTAGCCGATGAACCCACTGGTGCATTGGATTCACAAAGCGGTCAAAATGTAATGGAAATTCTGCGTCAATTACACGCAGAAGGCCACACTATTATTATGGTAACCCACGACCGAGAAATTGCCGCCAGTGCGAATCGCGTGATTGAAATTAAAGATGGCGAAATCATTGGTGATACGCAAAAAGAAGCGGTAAAAAGTGCGACCGAAAATCAAGCTAAATCTAAACCGCACTTTGGATTCAGCAAAGATCAATTTGTTGAAGCCTTTCGTATGTCTGTGAGTGCCATTATTGCCCACAAAATGCGTTCTCTTTTAACCATGCTCGGAATTATTATCGGAATTACTTCTGTGGTTTCCGTCGTGGCATTGGGAAATGGTTCACAACAAAAAATCTTGGAAAACATTAAAGGCATTGGTACAAGTACCATGACCATCTTTAATGGTACCGGCTTTGGTGATCGTCGTGCTGAACAAATGCAAAATCTTACGATTAATGATGCCACGGCCTTAAACCAACAAAGCTATGTACAAAGCGTCACGCCAAATAGCTCATCAAGTGGCACATTAATTTATGGTAACCAGACTTTCTCCTCGACCAGTTTAAAAGGTGTGGGCGAACAATATTTTGATGTAGATGGCTTAAAACTAAAATCCGGTAATTTATTTTCTGCTCAAGATGTTGCTGATAACAACCAAGTAGCCTTAATCGATGAAAGTGCAAAAAAGTCGATTTTCCCAGATGAAAATCCCATCGGCAAAATTGTGATGTTTAATAAACGTCCATTACGTATTATTGGCGTGGTATCTGATAAACAAATGGGCGGAGCAAGCAGTTCACTTAATCTCTATGCGCCTTACACTACCGTGATGAATCGTATTTCAGGTAGTAAAAAGATTGGTTCAATCACCGTTAAAGTAGATGATTCCGTGAATACTACTGTCGCTGAAAAAGGAATTACTGAATTGCTTACCATGCGTCATGGTAAAAAAGATTTCTTCATCATGAATAGCGATACCATTAAACAAACTATTGAAAGCACAACAGGCACAATGAAATTGCTCATTTCCTCTATTGCCTTTATTTCATTGATTGTAGGCGGTATTGGGGTAATGAATATTATGTTGGTTTCTGTTACTGAACGAACCAAAGAAATTGGCGTGCGCATGGCTATTGGTGCGAGACAATTTAACATTCTGCAACAATTTTTAATTGAAGCCGTGCTGATTTGTTTAATTGGTGGCGTGACGGGTATTCTACTTTCGGGTTTAATCGGTCTACTCTTTAACGTATTTATGACTGACTTTACTATGGCATTCTCAACCGGCTCAATTGTTGCAGCGGTGGTCTTCTCTACCCTGATTGGTGTGATCTTCGGTTATATGCCGGCAAAACGTGCGGCACAATTAGATCCAATTACCGCCCTTGCGAGAGAATAAAGAAATTTTGTAAAACACAAAAGAGCGGTTAAAATTCTCACTAATTTTTGACCGCACTTTAATTGAAAAAGAAAGGAAAAATCCATGTTAAAAATGAAAAAATTAACCTTAGCAATCGCAATGGCAACTGCTCTAGCAGGTTGTGCCAATATCGGTGATTCTTATAAAGCGAGCCAGCAGGATTACCAAAATTATGCGGAAATCACTAAACAATTTAATGTAAAAGAAAACTGGTGGGCGCTTTACAATGATTCACAATTAAATCGTGTGGTAGAACAAGCATTAGTTAACAACAAAGATTTAGCCAAAGCGTCTGTTGCCGTAAATCGTGCTCTATATAATGCAAACCTTGCAGGCGCGAATTTAATTCCGGCATTTAGCGGTTCAACCCAATCTTCCGCAAGTAAAAACGTGAAAACGGGTGGTAGCTCAGCAGTAAGCCATCAAGGTGCATTAAATGTGAGTTATACATTAGATTTATGGCAACGTTTAGCAGATACTGCAGATGCCGCAGAATGGTCACACAAAGCAACGGCTGAAGATTTAGAAGCAACGAAACTTTCACTCATCAACTCTGTTGTGACAACCTATTATCAAATTGCCTACTTGAATGATGCGATCAGCACAACCGAAGAAACCATTAAATACTACAACGACATTAGCAGCATTATGCAACGTCGTTTATCACAAGGTGTGGCGGACAGCGCAAGTGTAGATCAAGCACAACAAGCGGTGTTAAACGCACGTAATAACTTGATCAACTACCAAACGCAGCGTAAAACAGCAGAACAAACTTTACGTAACTTACTGAACTTAAAACCGGAAGAAGCATTAAATATCAACTTCCCACACATTCTTAATGTAAAAAATGTGGGCGTAAATTTAAATGTGCCCGTTTCTGTGATTGCGAATCGTCCTGATGTGAAAGGCTATCAATATCGCTTAAGCAGTGCATTCAAAAATGCGAAAGCAACTGAAAAAGGCTGGTTCCCAGAAGTGACTTTAGGCGGCAGCTTAACATCAAGTGGTACTAAAGTTGGTAATGCATTGCACAATCCAGTGGGTACCGGGTTAATCGGCATTAGCCTCCCATTCCTCAACTGGAATACGGTGAAATGGAACGTGAAAATCTCTGAGGCAGATTATGAAACTGCACGTTTAAACTATGAGCAAAGCATTACTAAAGCCTTGAACGATGTAGATACCAACTACTTCGCCTACACACAAGCACAAAGTTCCTTTGCTAACTTGCAAAAAACACACAGCTATAACCAACGTATCACCAAATACTATCGTGATCGTTACAATGCTGGTGTATCTGAATTACGTGAATGGCTCGCCGCGGCAAACACAGAGAAAAGCTCTCAACTTTCTATCTTGAATGCGAAATACAACATCATTCAAGCAGAAAATGCCGTATATAGTTCAATGGCAGGTTATTACTCCCGTTAAAATCATGATTAAGGAAGTTTCGGCTTCCTCAATCTTTTTTATGGACATGAAAAATGAAAAAACAACTGACTTTTTATTTCATTCGCCACGGTAAAACTGTTTGGAATACGGAAGGTTTAATGCAAGGTCATGGCGATTCCCCATTGACCGAAGAAGGCATTAGTGGTGCGAAAAAAACAGGTATTGCACTTAATAACATTCCCTTTGTTGCGGCCTACTCTAGTGTATTAAAACGTACCATCGCGACAGCCTCTCATATTATTGGTGAACGAGATATTCCGCTTTTCCATCACCAAGGTTTAAACGAACAATATTTTGGTTCTTGGGAAGGCAAAGTTGTTGATACGTTAAGAGAACATCCTGAATTCCAGCAACTCATTAAAGATCCTGCCAATTACAAAGCGCAAGTAAATGGTGGCGAAACCTTCGAACAATTGGGCGAGCGTGCCATGAAAGCATTGCACGATATTATTAAGATCCACGATCAAGGCAATATTCTTATTGTGTCGCATGGCCATACTCTACGTTTATTGCTTGCGTTATTAAACGGTGCAACGTGGCAAAATCACCGCGATGAAGATAAATCGGTATCGCTCATTAACACCTCAATTAGTGTTGTGCATTATGACGATGAGAACGGTTTTTACGTTGAGAAAATAAATGATGCGGATCATTTAAAATAAGCAAATTTACCTAAAAAAATAACCGCACTTTGGATGACCTAAAGTGCGGTTAATTTTTATGATGTTTTTGTAATTATTTCACTTCGCGGAATAAAATCTCGCTTGGAATCACAGAACCTTGCCAGTAAAGCTCGGTTGATACTTTCTCTGCTAAATCTAAGAAAGATTTCGCAATTTCACTGTCTGGTGCAGCAACTACAGTTGGTTTACCCGCATCCAAATCTTGACGAACTTGGATATTCAACGGTAACTGACCTAATACTTTCACATTGTATTTTTGTGCCATTTTTTCTGCACCACCGGTACCAAAAATCGCTTCGTGATGGCCACAATTGCTACAAATATGCATAGACATATTTTCCACAATACCTAACACGGGGACAGACACACGTTCAAACATCGATACACCTTTCACGGCATCTAATAACGCAATATCTTGTGGCGTGGTAACCACTACAGCTCCTGTTACAGGAATTTGTTGTGAAAGGGTTAATTGGATATCACCTGTACCTGGAGGCATATCGATCACTAAGTAATCCAAGCTATCCCATAAGGTTTCATTTAAAAGTTGGCTTAATGCACTACTTGCCATTGGACCACGCCAAATCGTTGCATTATCTTCATCCATTAAGAAACCAATCGAGTTTGCTGATAAACCATATGCTTTAATTGGGGTGATATGTTGGTTATCTGGTGAGGTTGGGCGTTGATGCGGCGCACCTAACATATGTGGAATAGATGGGCCGTAAATATCTGCATCTAAGATCCCTACGCGAGCACCTTGAGCTTGTAAAGCAAGCGCAAGATTCACCGAAACGGATGATTTCCCTACCCCGCCTTTACCTGAAGTCACTGCAATGATGTTCTTCACACCTTTTACAGCGGGTTGATTATTCGCACGTTTTAACGTTGCGATTTGATAATTCACTACCCATTTGATTTCTTTGCTATCCGTTGCTTTTAATAACGCATCAGAAAGCTGTTGTTTCACTTGCTCCACGCCAGTGTTCCATGCAAAAGGCAGTTGTAATTCAATACGCAATACATCGCCACCTTTTTCTACTTTCTTCAAAGTATTTAATGCGATTAAATCTTTTTGCAAACTTGGGTGTTGAAATTGTTGGAAAAGTTGCAGAACCTGAGCTTGTTGTTCTGCTGTTAAATTTTCAGAAAAAGCAGTTGCCATAATATTCCTTTAATAGTAGTAGGTAGTAGAGTAAATTTGTCAGGGATATTCTACCCCTTTTCCCCCTCAAATGTTAAGCTAAAAGTATAACTAAACTAGAAAAAATCACACTAATCGGGTAACATACTCGCAATTTTTGCAAAAAGAATAAGAGAAAAATAATGACAACTCAACCTCGTAAAATTTTAGTCACATGTGCATTACCTTATGCAAATGGTGCCATTCATTTAGGCCATATGTTAGAACACATTCAAGCAGATATTTGGGTGCGTTTCCAACGTATGCGTGGTAATAAAATTCATTTTGTCTGTGCAGATGACGCGCACGGCACACCAATCATGCTTAATGCTGATAAATTAGGCATTACACCAGAAGAATTAATCGCAAAAGCAAAAGCCGATCACGTCCGTGATTTTGCAGGTTTCAATATCAGTTTTGATAACTATCATTCCACTCACAGTGAAGAAAACAAACAACTCACCGCTGAGATTTACAATAAATTAAAAGCAAAAGGTTTCATTAAAACAAAAGTCATTTCTCAGTTATTCGATCCTGAAAAAAACATGTTCTTACCGGATCGTTTTGTCAAAGGAACTTGCCCGAAATGTAAAGCTGAAGATCAATATGGTGATAACTGTGAAGTTTGTGCATCTACTTACAGCCCGATGGATTTAATTAATCCTCGTTCAGCTATATCAGGTGCAACACCAATCATCAAAGAATCTGAACATTTCTTCTTTGACTTACCCGCTTTTGAAGGGATGTTAAAAGAATGGACTCGCTCTGGCTCGCTTCAGCCTGAAATTGCAAACAAAATGCAAGAATGGTTTGAAAGTGGTTTGCAACAATGGGATATCTCTCGCGATGCCCCTTATTTTGGTTTTGAAATTCCAGGTGCAAAAGATAAATTCTTCTATGTTTGGCTAGATGCCCCAATCGGCTACATGGCTTCATTCAAAAATCTCTGCGATCGTGAAGGCATCGATTTTAATGAATTCTGGGGCGAAAACAGCGATGCAGAACTTTATCACTTTATCGGTAAAGATATCGTGTATTTCCACAGTCTATTCTGGCCGGCAATGTTAGAAGGTAGCGAATTCCGCAAACCAACCAATGTGTTTGCTCACGGTTATGTCACCGTAGATGGCGCAAAAATGTCCAAATCACGCGGTACATTTATCCAAGCCAGCACCTATTTAAATCACATTGACCCAGAATGTTTGCGTTACTACTACGCAGCGAAATTAAACGATCGCATCGAAGATCTTGATTTCAATTTGGAAGATTTTGTTCAACGTGTCAATACGGATATCGTCAATAAACTAGTCAATTTAGCTTCTCGTAATGCTGGATTTATTGCGAAACGCTTTGAAGGTAAATTAGCAGATAAATTAGAAGACGAAGCGCTTTTTGCTGAATTTACTGCACAAACTGAACAAATCGCTGCTTATTATGAAAGCCGCGAATACAACAAAGCGATTCGTGAAATCATGGCATTAACTGATAAAGCCAATAAATATATTGATGAAAAAGCACCTTGGGTCATTGCGAAAGAAGAAGGCAAAGAGGCTGAATTACAAGCAGTTTGCTCAATGGGTATCGAGCTTTTCCGTGTATTGATGTCTTACTTAAAACCGGTTCTTCCAAAACTGGCGGAACGTGCAGAAGCGTTCTTACAAACAGAACTAACTTGGAATAATATTGCACACCCTTTATTAGGTCATCAACTTACTCCATTTAAAGCCCTTTTCTCGCGCTTAGAGAAAAAACAAATTGATGCTGTTGTAGAAGAAACTAAAGCACTTTTCGCTGAAGCAAACAAAGCGACAGAAAAAACAGCGGCAAAAGCGACCGCACTTTCAAATGTTGAACCAATTGCTGACACCATTACCATTGACGATTTTGCTAAAATCGATATGCGTGTGGCAAAAGTACTGAAATGCGAAGCAGTACCAGAATCAAACAAACTCTTACGTTTTGAATTAGATTTAGGTGACCATACTCGCCAAGTGTTCTCTGGCATTAAAGCGGCTTACAACAAACCTGAAGAATTGGAAGGTCGTTTTGTTATTGTGGTTGCAAACCTTGCACCACGTAAAATGAAATTTGGTGTATCAGAAGGAATGATTCTTTCTGCTGGTACTGGCGGAAGTGATTTATTCTTACTTTCAGCTGATAGCGGTGTGACTGCCGGTATGCAAGTAAAATAATTTAATATTTAGGCGACTTCGGTCGCCTTTTTTATTGCCAAATAGAATCAAATACCCTACCATATCAATCAGCTATTTATCATGCAAATTAAAAGGAATTCATTATGACAAACGAACTTATCTGCTATAAACAAATGCCGGTTTGGACAAAAGATAAACTACCTAAAATGTTCCAAGAAAAACACAATACAAAAGTGGGCACTTGGGGCAAACTTACGGTATTAAAAGGTAAACTTAAGTTTTATGAGCTAACTGAAGATGGTGATGTTATTGCTGAGCATATTTTCACGCCAGAAAGTAACATTCCGTTTGTCGAGCCACAAGCCTGGCACCGAGTTGAAGCACTTTCTGATGACTTAGAATGTACGCTTGGCTTCTATTGCAAAAAAGAAGATTACTTCAGCAAAAAATATAATATGACTGCAACACATGGTGATGTGGTTGATGCAGCTAAAATTATTAAGCCTTGCAAAGTATTAGATTTAGGCTGCGGACAAGGTCGTAACTCCCTTTATTTAAGTTTAAAAGGTTATGATGTGACTTCTTGGGATCACAACGAAAACAGCATTGCCTTCTTAAACGAAACTAAAGATAAAGAAAACTTAAATATTAAAACTGCGGTTTATGATATTAACACCGCCAATATTCAAGAAAACTACGACTTCATTTTATCTACCGTGGTATTTATGTTCTTAAATCGTGAGCGAATTCCTGCCATTATTAATAATATGCAAGAACACACCAACCCAGGTGGTTATAACTTAATTGTAGCAGCGATGTCTACACCTGAGGTACCTTGTCCATTAGCGTTCTCATTTACGTTCTCTGAAGGTGAATTAAAAGAATACTACAAAGATTGGGAATTCTTAGAATACAACGAAAATATGGGCGAATTACATAAAACCGATGAAAACGGTAATCGCATTAAATTAAAATTTGCGACAATGTTAGCAAGAAAAAAATAATTCGCTAATTTAGAAAAGAAAATGACCGCACTTTATCTACAAGTGCGGTCATTTTTTTATGGTTTTCACAATCTCTAGATGGATAACGATAAACGAGGTTTATTTTAGTAGTTATAAAGAGAGCTATTTCTTCTGCTCCCTTACAATATCTATCATTTTGAAAAATAAATCCAGTCTTTGCCAAGGTATCCTTAATTAGAGATATTTCCGTATTTTCTTTAAAATTAATTATGATATAGGAAGAAATTTTAGTGTTATTGTCTATAGAATCTATGGATTGAGCAGCTTCTTTATTGAATACCGATAAAATATGATTTTGGTGCTTGAGAGCATCCCATCTTTTTTCTGATTGGCTTTTCATTCCCCAAATAGAAAAAAATATAAAAACAACGAAAATAAACTTTTTAATCATTATTATCTATAATAAATAAAACCGCACTAAGTTATTTCAAAGTGCGGTTTATTTTCTATAAGATCTTAATTACTCTTCAATAGAGCGCAATAATTCGTTGATACCTACTTTACCTAAAGTTTTTGCATCAACTTTTTTCACGATCACTGCACAGTATAAGCTATATTTACCACATTTTGATGGAAGGCTACCTGAAACCACTACAGAACCAGCAGGAACGCGGCCATAGAATACTTCACCTGTTTCACGATCGTAGATCTTCGTTGATTGACCAATGAATACGCCCATAGAGATCACGCAACCATCTTCAACAATCACGCCTTCAACCACTTCAGAACGCGCACCGATGAAACAGTTATCACCGATAATGGTTGGGTTTGCTTGTAATGGCTCTAATACACCACCAATCCCTACACCACCAGATAAGTGAACATTTTTACCAATTTGCGCACATGAACCAACAGTTGCCCATGTATCAACCATGGTACCTTCACCCACATATGCACCGATATTTACATAAGATGGCATTAATACACAGTTTTTAGAAATGTATGCCCCTTTACGTACGGTTGCAGAAGGTACGACACGGAAACCTTCTTGAGCAAAACGCTCTTCGGTATAGTCAGCAAATTTCAATGCCACTTTGTCGTAGTATTTAGTTTCAGCGCCATCAATGATTTGGTTATCATTGATACGGAAAGATAATAATACCGCTTTTTTCAACCATTGATGAGTAACCCATTCGCCATCAATTTTTTCTGCAACACGGTATTTACCGCTATCTAATCCTTCGATCACTTCTTCGATTGCTGCACGAGTTTGTGCATCAACTGTTTTAGGGGTAATTTCCGCACGTTTTTCAAATGCAGCTTCAATAACTTGTTGTAAATTTGACATTTTGCTTCCTATTGTTGATGTGAAATAACGGTTGATAGTTGTATCATATTTTTGACTTTCAAGCAAAAAACAACCGCACTTTCTTTTGTTTTTAAACATAAAAAAAGCGAACCTAATGGTTCGCTTTTTTCTATTTTTTGTTTGAGTTAGTTAATAACAGAAACATTTAATGATGAACCGCCAACAATTCTTACGCGGCGACCTGCTTTAAAGCTAGGATCCGCTTTTTGAACCACAACGATCTCTTCTCTATTATCTTTTCTGATAACAAGCTCTGCACCATTAACTTGGCTCATTTTCTCTTCAATTTTGCTACCTGCAATGGCACCACCAATCGCACCAATAACACTTGCAATGGCTTGACCTGTACCACCACCGATCGTACTACCAGCGATACCACCTAAAGCACCACCACCAACTGAACCAATGACACCATTGTTATCAGCTTGGATTTTAACAGGACGAACAGATACGATTGTACCATAACTAATTGAACGAGCTTCTTTGGCTTGATCTGCAGAGTATACATCACCACTAAAAACATCGGTGTTTGCACAACCCGTTAAACCAACAGACATCATAAGTGCTAATGCTACTGTTACTTTTTTCATAAAACTAACCTTCTAAAAATAAATTAGATTGGGTTTCTTGGAGACCAAGTAGAAACGTTTTTCACGCCTTGACCGTTATCAGATACTTTCACACAAGCACCGGTTACTAAAGTTGAATCGTATTTGTGAACGATAACTTCTGTTTCACCTTCTTGTTTGTATGAGCAGTCGTTTTTACGAACGGTTAATTTTACATCATCACCTTGGAATTCGGTGAAGATAACTTGACCTTTATAAGCGCTTTCATCTTTTTGTGATTGAGATGAACAAGCTGATAAACCTAAACTTAATAAGACAGTTAATGCTAAGGTAATTTTTTTCATTACACTAAACCTCGAGTATTTTCTTTATTGTATAAGGATGAACCTTTATGCAAACGTGATTTTCTGTTTTATCAACAAAACTCACTGCAATGGATGGATTGGGCAATTGCTCCCCTTCCACCTTAGGTTCGCTCACCTTCATGGTTAATTGAGTTAGTTCCTTCCATAAAAATGTATTGCAAATTCGATTAACCCAATCCTCAACAGATTCATGAGATAAAAACGGCATTACAATTTCAATATGTTCCCAAGTTTCTTGGGGATATTGTTTATTTTTAGGAAACGGTAATTCAATAACATCGACAGGCTGACCAATGAAATCAACTGGCTCATCTAATTCAATCAAATAGATAGGACGCCCATTGACGATATTATCGCTTAAAATTCTACCGCACTTTAATAACTCTGTCAGCCAATTTTTTGCTTTTTCTTCAGTATTTGCTCTTAAAGCTAAATGATCAATTTGATAATCCGCTAAGTTCACTTTCATGACGGCAGCTAATTGCTGAATTTTTTCCTGAAATAAAGGCAACTCTTGATAAAGTGCGGTCGATTTTTCCATTAAATTTGACATTTTCTCCTGCTCTTACTTTGAGAAATCTATAAACAACGGTATCATAGCCGATTATTTTCATTATTCAATTTCAAGATTAGGAAAAACCGTGAATATTCAATCTATTTTATCCGATAAAATTAAACAGGCGATGATTGCAGCTGGTGCAGATGAACAGTGCGATGCGCTTATTCGCCAATCTGGCAAACCGCAATTTGGTGACTACCAAGCAAACGGAATTATGGCTGCGGCTAAAAAACTAGGATTAAATCCACGTGAATTTGCACAAAAAGTTTTAGATCATGCTGATCTTTCTGATGTCGCTGAAAAAACTGAAATTGCTGGTCCAGGTTTTATTAATATTTTCTTAAATCCTACTTGGTTAGCAAATAATGTTTCTGCTGCATTAAAAGATCAAAATCTTGGTGTCAGCGCAAATGAAAAACAAACTATCGTGATTGATTATTCTTCACCAAACGTTGCGAAAGAAATGCACGTAGGTCACTTGCGTTCTACCATCATAGGTGATGCTGTTGTTCGTACCCTTGAATTTTTAGGTCACAATGTTATTCGTGCGAATCACGTGGGTGACTGGGGTACACAATTTGGTATGCTCATTGCTTATCTTGAAAAAATGGAAAATGAACACGCAAGCGAAATGGAACTTCAAGATCTTGAAGCATTCTATCGCGAAGCGAAAAAACATTATGATGAAGATGAAGCTTTCGCTAAAAAAGCCCGTAACTATGTAGTGAAATTGCAAGGTGGAGATGAATATTGCCGCACAATGTGGAAAAAATTAGTCGATATCACCATGCAACAAAACCAACGTAACTACGATCGTTTGAATGTCACCTTGACCGAAAAAGATGTGATGGGTGAAAGTCTTTATAACCCGATGTTACCTGCTATCGTTGAAGATCTGAAAAAACAAGGTTTAGCGGTTGAAGATGAAGGTGCATTGGTCGTTTATCTTGATGAATTCAAAAACAAAGAAGGCGAACCGATGGGCGTTATCGTTCAGAAGAAAGATGGCGGTTTCCTTTATACCACTACCGATATTGCGGCGGCGAAATACCGTTATGAAACCTTAAAAGCGGATCGCGCATTAGTATTCTCTGATACACGTCAAAGCCAACACATGCAACAAGCGTGGTTAATTACGCGTAAAGCCGGTTATGTACCAGACAGCTTCTCACTTGAACATAAAAACTTCGGTATGATGTTGGGTAAAGATGGTAAACCATTCAAAACTCGTACTGGTGGTACCGTAAAATTAGCAGATTTATTAGATGAAGCAATTGAGCGTGCAACTGTATTAATCAACGAGAAAAATACTAATTTATCTGACGATGAAAAAACAGCGGTTATTGAAGCTGTTGGTATTGGTTCGGTGAAATATGCGGATCTTTCTAAAAACCGCACCACTGACTATGTGTTCGATTGGGATAATATGCTCAGCTTTGAAGGTAATACCGCGCCTTATATGCAATATGCTTACACACGTATTCGTTCAATCTTCAATAAAGCAAACGTGAATCCAACCGCACTTGCAGAAGCGAAAATTCAGCTTTCAGATGAAAAAGAACGTGCATTAGCGATCAAATTGCTTCAATTTGAAGAAGCCGTTCAAACGGTGGGCAAAGAAGGGACACCGCATGTGCTCTGTGCTTATTTATATGAGTTGGCAGGAGTGTTCTCCTCATTCTATGAACACTGCCCAATCTTAAATGCTGAAGACGAAAGCGTAAAATTGAGCCGTTTAAAACTCGCTTCTCTTACAGAGAAAACTTTAAAACAAGGTTTAGCGTTATTAGGCATTAAGACAATCGAAAAAATGTAAAAAAAGTGCGGTCAATTTCGACCGCACTTTTTCTTTATACATCCACTAAAATGAGTATCGCAGCTTCTCCGCCCCATTCTTTGGGAGCTTGGTGTAACGCTCGGACTTTCGGGTGCTGAACTAACCAACGTGGAATTTGTTTTTTCAACGTAAACGTGCCGTAACCGGTCATGATGCTCGCGCAATAAACATGCTCATCCTCACAAGCTAACAACAGCGCGGCCAATTCCATTTTGGCTTGTTCACGGGTTAAACCATGTAAATCCAAAAATAATTCGGGTGAAAAATCACCACGACGAAGTTGTTTCAATAAATGACTATCTTCCCCTTCGCGTAAATATTTGATGACACCATCATGTTCATTTAGCAAGGGTTCATATTCATCGGAAAAATAGAAAAGCGTATCTTCTTTTTCTCGAATATCACGTAAATGGGATTTTTTTTGACCGCTCTTTTGACGAGGTGCCACAAAGGTATCTTGCTTGATGGGTTTAATCCCTTTTGTTTCCGCCCGAAAAAGATCGAAATCATCTGGTTCTGTCATTATTTTTCTCAATTTGTTATTTTGCTTAATGATAGCACATCTATTCTATGGTATAACTAGCCAAATTTTTTATTGAGGCACAAAATGGAAACCTTACACAATCAAGAACTTGTTGCGACAATTTTAGAAGATAATGTGGCAAGTGAATTAACAACTATTCAAGATTTTTTACGCTGGACATACAGCACATTTAACCGTTCTGATATTTACTACGGGCAAGGCCATGACAATGCGTGGGATGAAAGTCTTCAATTAGTCCTTGCGGGGCTTCAATTACCGCTCGATTTACCGCAAGATTTATTTGGTAGCAAACTTACTCATTCTGAAAAAGAGACTTTAGTACAATTAGTTTTAAGTCGTATTGAACAACGTGTGCCAGTAGCTTATTTAACGAATAGTGCGTGGTTCTGCGGATTAGAATTCTATGTGGATGAGCGTACAATTATTCCTCGCTCGCCAATTAGTGCATTAATCCAAGATAAATTTGCTCCGCTTTTAAAATCTGAACCAAAACGTATTTTAGATCTTTGTACTGGTAGTGGTTGTATCGCAATCGCGACTGCTGAAGCCTTTCCTGAAGCGGAAGTAGATGCGGTCGATCTTTCTGTGGATGCATTAAATGTGGCAGAAATCAATATTGCGCGCCATCAGTTAGAACATCGTGTTTTCCCGATTCAATCAGATTTATTTCAAAATCTCTTCGGTCAACAATATGATTTAATCGTCACCAATCCACCTTATGTGGATGAGGAAGACTTGGCAGATATGCCTGAAGAATTCCATTATGAGCCTGAATTAGCCTTAGGTTCCGGTGTTGATGGTTTAGAAATTACAAAACAAATTTTAAAACAAGCGCCAGATTATTTAACACCAAATGGCATGCTCGTTTGTGAAGTGGGTAACAGCATGGTGAGCCTTATCGAGCAATATCCAGATGTGCCATTTGAATGGGTTGAACTAAAAAATGGTGGCCTGGGTGTATTTGCTATTAGCCGCGAAGATTTAGTGAAATATCACGATTCTTTTTAATCTCAAGTGCGGTTAAAAATCATTGTAAATTTTGACCGCACTTACAAATTACTGGCGCGCGTTCTTAACGCGTGCTTTTCTTTTTTAAATAAAACAATGAATTTACAAAAACTTTTACTGACTCGTCGTTTCTTTTCTACCCTTGCATTCTTTTCCATGCAAACGGTATTTTTCATCTATTTACAAGGAAAAGGATTAAGCAACAGCGAAATTGCCTTTTCGCTCTCGTTGCTTTTCTTCTGCAACCAAGCATTAGCGATTTTAGCCGGTATCTGGGGTGATCATTTTGGGCTTGCCAAAATGATGTTGCTCGGATGCTTTTTAGATGTGATCGCCTATATTTTCTTTCTCTCTGCTGATAATTACATTCTACTTTTAATTGCCACTATCTGTTTTGGCTTAGGCAGCTGTTTGTTTGGTACCAATGCGAAAGCCTGCCTATTGGTGCTCGCGGGTGAAGAATACAAAGAGAAAACTCGATTACAGGGAAAATATTTAAAAGTCTCCTCTATGTCGTCTATGTTTGCGCCTTTGTTAGTGATTCCATTTATCAAATATAATCTCATTGAATGGTTGATTTGGGTCTGCTTTGCGATGGAAGCGGTTCTCTTTGCCCTAATGGTTAAACCGTTTTATCAAATCCAAACTTTGCAAACCTTAGTGAAATTTCGCTTTGCCCAAATAAAAGAAATCATCACCAAAGAATTTTTATTGGTGCATTTGATGTTGTTTATTCCTCTTTCCATTTCAACCTCATTCTTTGTAATCTTCCCGTTTCTTTTTGATAACAAATTAGGCATGCCGGAACACTCCCCCATTGCACTTTTTGTGAATGGTTTACTGACCATGTCATTACAAAGTTATTTTTCTCGAAAAATTAATTTAACGATTAAACAAACCCTATGGGTGGCACCAATCTTGACCATTGGCATTATCTTACCTTGGTTTATTACGTTGAAATATATTTCTGTAGTTTCTGCTTATATTTACTTGGTCATCTTCACGGTGATTGAAGTCTATGCCTTAACAGCAATGGCAAATTTATTAGTAAAATTTGATAACGGTACCAATCGCGGCTTTATCTTTGGCTCATCACGATTATTGCTTTCCATTGCAACAGTTATCGTCATGAACTTAGTGCCACATTTATTTTTATTGTAAAAAAAGAGCGGTCAGAATTCGGATTAAATTCTGACCGCCCTTTTATTTTGCTATTTTACTTCACATCTAATTCGACATTATCAAACAATTTCTTCACCGCGCTGTTATCACGCAATTTCTCAGCCTTTTCAACCATTGGTCGGGTTAAGTGTGGAGAGAAAAATTCAATAAAGTCATACATATAGTTGCGTAAGAAAGTGCTGTGTTTAAACGCAATTTGCGTCATACTCGCACGGAACAAATGCCCAGCATCAATCGCCACTAAATCCTTATCTGCTGGTGTATGAGCCATAGAGGCCATAATGCCCACACCTAATCCTAAACGCACATAAGTTTTAATCACGTCAGCATCCGTTGCGGTAAACACAATATTCGGCAGAATCCCCGCGCGGTTAAACGCATAATCCAAATCGGACACACCAGTAAAACCGAAGGTATAAGTGACTAACGGATATTTACCTAACTCCTCAACAGTAAGATTTTTCACTTTTGCTAAAGGATGGTCAGGTTTAACAATCACCGAACGATTCCACAAATAGCAAGGCAGTTGAATCAAATCATCAAAAAGATACGGCGCTTCTGTTGTGATCGCTAAATCTACTTCACCTGAAATCAATGCATCATGGATTTGCGTCGGTGAACCTTGATGAATATGTAAACTCACATCCGGATATTGTTTAGAGAAACGCTCCACCACAGCCGGCAACATATAACGCGCTTGCGTATTAGTTGTCGCAATGCGTAACACGCCATGATTCGGGCAAGTATATTCATTGGCCACTGATTTAATGCTTTGGGCTTTCACTAAAAGCTCACGAGCAATAGCGACGATCTTTTTACCCGCAGGCGTAATGGATTTAATGTGTTTACCATTACGCTCAAAAATCTCTAAACCTAATTCATCTTCTAACAAGCGAACCTGTTTACTGATACCAGGTTGAGAGGTATAAAGCGCATTCGCGGCTTCAGTCACATTTAAATTTTGGTTTACAATCTCAACAATGTAGCGGAGTTGCTGCATTTTCATCGCGAATACCACCTATTTTTTATAGCGTTTACTTAACTCAGTATAACGTTTTACTGCTTTACGAATTTGACCTGATTTTGGTCGACGACGAGGTTTCGTCACATCTAATTTAGTTTCTGTTTCAGGTGGCAAGCCCACTAATTCACGTAAATAGTTGACGTTTTCCAAATCCATTTCTTCCCAGCCACCTCGCGGTAAACCTTTCATCAGCTTAATGTTACCGTAACGAATACGAATCAAGCGGCTCACTTGAATGCCTTGTGATTCCCACAGACGGCGCACTTCACGGTTACGCCCCTCCATTAAAGTCACATCGTACCATTGGTTAATCCCTACACCACCTGCAAATTTGATTTCTTTGAAATTGGCTGGGCCATCTTCCAACTGCACACCTTTACGTAAACGCGCTAACATGGCGTCGTCCACTTGACCAAATACACGCACAGAATACTCACGTTCAACTTCTCGGCTTGGGTGCATTAAACGATTCGCTAATTCGCCATCTGTCGTGAAAAGTAATAAGCCTGAAGTATTAATATCCAAACGGCCGACAGCAATCCATCTTGCACCATTTAAGCGTGGTAAACGATCGAATACAGTTGGACGACCTTCGGGATCACTACGCGTACAAAGTTCGCCTTCTGGTTTGTAATACATTAATACACGGCATACTTCTTTTTGTGCTTGTTGAAGATTAATGATACGACCATCAATACGCACTTTTACACCGGAATGTACATCGATACGATCGCCAAGGGTCGCCATTTTGCCATCGACACTCACTCGATTTTCAGCAATCATTGCTTCAATTTCACGACGAGAGCCTTGTCCTGCACGTGCAAGCACTTTCTGTAATTTTTCACCTTCTACAGTAGATTGACGAGATGGCTTAGCTACCTTAGCTTTAGGAGTTGATTTGATGTCAGAATTGACCGCACTTTTACGATCTTTACGCTCAAAGTGCGGTTGTTTTCCCGCTTGTTTTTCACGTTCTTGTCTGACTGGTTTTTGAATAGGTTTCATTTGTTTTCCTTTGTCGCTTTCCCAAGCGTCTAAAATAAGTTAAATGAAAGGATCGGTACTACCACTTCCTTCACGTAAAATGACTGGCGATTCTTCCGTTAAATCTACCACCGTTGTTGGCTCTTGACCTAAATAGCCACCATGAATAATTAAATCCACTTGACGTTCTAAGCATTCGCGAATCTCTTCGGGATCGGAATAAGTCATATGTTCATTATCAGGCAACATCAGTGAACAAGATAAAATCGGTTCACCTAATGCCTTCAATAAATCTAAGGCTATTTGATTATCCGGTACACGCAAGCCTATGGTTTTGCGTTTTGACGTCATTAAGCGACGAGGAAGCTCTTTCGTCGCCGTCAAAATAAAGGTATAACGCCCCGGTGTATTGTTTTTAATTAAGCGATAAGCCACATTACTGACCGTTGCATAGGTTGAAAGCTCGGATAAATCGCTACATACTAACGTAAAATTATGCCCGTCTGGCAATTTACGAATCGCTACGATACGATCCATCGCATGTTTATCGCCGATCATACAACCCAAGGCATAGCCCGAATCTGTCGGATACACAATGACGCCACCTTGACGCAAAATTTCTACCGCTTGATTAATCAAACGCGCTTGCGGATTTTCAGGGTGGATATAGAAAAATTGGCTCATAATTTTGTCCTTAAAAAACTGATGAGATTATACACCGATTTAGAGGCAGGTTATAAGAATTTGTTATAAAAAACGACCGCACTTTGAAAACGAATCCAAAGTGCGGTCAATTTTTTAAATTTTTATTTCAACAATTCACGGAGGGCTGAACCGATTTCAGCGAGACTTCTCACTGTCTTCACACCCGCCGCTTCAAGTGCAGCAATTTTATCTGCCGCTGTTCCTTTTCCACCGCTGATAATCGCTCCTGCATGTCCCATACGCTTGCCTTTTGGCGCCGTTACACCAGCGATATAAGCCACCACGGGTTTCGTTACATGAGATTTAATGAACAATGCCGCCTCTTCTTCTGCAGAGCCACCGATTTCACCAATCATCACGATGGCTTCAGTTTCAGGATCTTCTTGGAAGCGTTTAAGAATATCAATGAAGTTAGATCCTGGAATAGGATCGCCGCCGATCCCTACGCAAGTGGATTGACCGAAACCTTCATCTGTTGTTTGTTTTACCGCTTCATAAGTCAAAGTACCTGAACGAGAAACAATGCCTACTCTGCCTTTTTTATGGATATTACCCGGCATAATACCAATCTTACACTCATCCGGTGTAATCACACCTGGACAATTAGGGCCGATCATCACGACACCCGTTTCATTTAATTTTTGTTTTACCAACAGCATATCCAATGTTGGAATGCCTTCTGTAATACAGACTACCAACTGAATACCTGCATCAATAGCTTCTAAAATGGCATCTTTGCAAAATGGTGCGGGCACATAAATCATGGTTGCCGTAGCCCCTGTAGCTTGCACCGCTTCACGCACTGTATTAAATACTGGCAAGCCTAAGTGAGTTGTTCCGCCTTTATTCGGTGAAACACCACCCACTAATTTTGTACCATAAGCCAATGCCTGTTCGCTGTGAAATGTCCCTTGCGCACCAGTGAAACCTTGGCAAATTACTTTTGTCTCTTTATTAATTAAAATCGCCATGATTATTCTCCTTTTGCCGCTTTCACTGCCGCTTGTGCTGCTTCTTGTAAACTATGTGCTGCAATTAAATTTACACCACTTTCGGCTAAAATTGCTCTGCCTTGTGGGGCATTGGTTCCTTCTAATCGAACCACAACAGGCACTTTTACACCGACTTCTTGAATCGCTGCTACGAC
>OJKO01000390.1_pt1 | contig 18393 bp, 13 predicted proteins | sample 1596541 | NCBI WGS metagenome assembly OJKO01 (sample SAMEA4350163, study PRJEB24818) | metagenome | biome: human; feature: gut; material: faeces | place: Denmark | collected 2013-09
CGACCCTTATCCCCGGGATCAACCTCTATGGCCGCCCGGGCCAGAAGATCGCCTTTGTCGGCTCCACTGGTGCCGGCAAAACGACCATCACCAACCTGATCAACCGCTTCTACGATATCGCAGACGGCAAGATCCGGTATGATGGCATCAACATCCGCAAGATCAAAAAGGACGATCTGCGCCGCTCTCTGGGCATCGTTCTGCAGGATACCCACCTGTTCACCGGCACGGTCATGGAGAACATCCGCTATGGCCGCCTGGATGCCACCGATGAGGAGTGCATTGCTGCCGCAAAGCTGGCCAATGCCGATGGCTTTGTCAAGCGTCTGCCCGATGGCTACAACACCATGCTGACCAACGACGGCGCAAACCTGTCGCAGGGGCAGCGCCAGCTGCTGGCCATTGCCCGCGCCGCGGTTGCCGATCCCCCGGTGCTGATCCTGGACGAGGCCACCTCCTCCATTGATACCCGCACTGAGGCACTGGTCCAGCGGGGCATGGACGGCCTGATGTATGGCCGCACCAGCTTTGTCATTGCCCACCGCCTGTCTACCGTCCGCAATGCAGACTGCATCGTGGTTCTGGAGCAGGGCCGCATCATCGAGCGCGGCAGCCACGACGAGCTGATCGCCAAGAAGGGCAAGTATTACCAGCTCTACACCGGTAATCTGGCCGAAAATTAAAGAAAAATCGTAAAAAACGGAGCCGCTGTACAAAATGATGTGCAGCGGCTCCGTTTATTTTCAATTTGTTCAAATTCCTCACAAAGAAACTCCATTTTTATCCTGTACAATAAGGGTGCAATCAGGGAGGAACAGAAAAACATCCTCCCAAGATGCCATGCAGGCAATGAAAACCGCGCATCTCCGGCAGAAGCCGGGCGGCGCGGCCCCTTTAAAAAAACACTGTCCCCTGCTGATGCGAGGCAATAGCCAAGGCAGCGGACAGACTACCAACCATCTCCTGACAGCCGCAAATGTTTGGGAGTTCTCATACACAGCCAGCGCCGCTTTCTCCTCCTTTCCACGGCGCTGGCTGTTTTTGTTTGGTTCCCGCCGCCATCTCAGCGGCAGGGGGCTATCCGATCAGCGCGTTCAGCTCAGATTCCTTTAATCTGGGCAGAGAGGAGACAGGGAGCATCATTTTCTCCATCCGATACAAGACCAGAGCGGGGCTCTGGTCTTTTTTTGCGGCAGAAGCCATAACACTGCGTGTAAAGGCGAGAATCCTGTCCTTTTTGTAGAAAAAGATCAGCTGCACATGGCCGGTGAACAGGGCAAACAGGGCTGTGCGCAGCTCCCGGGAGCCGAAGAGGAGGAGCAGGTCGCTCTCCTCTAAAAAGAGAACGTCTGCCCGGTCAAGAAACTGCAGGGCGGTCTGGCACAGGGCCTCCCGCTGCGGCCAGTAGGGCGCGGCCTGCGCCAGCCGGGGAAGATAACAGCAGAGCGCCCCGGCATCCCGGGCGGCGGCAAGGGCCTCGAGGTGGGCCAGCCGCAGGGGGCTGTCCACCAGCCCGGCGGAGGAAAAGCAGAAGGCAGAGGCTCCCCGGAACGGGGCGGCCTCCAGCTGTTCCGGCCCAAGGGCCAGCCCGGCGGTGTGGGCACGGTAGGGCAGAGCGGTGTCCGCTCCGGTGAACACCACCGGCGTGGGGAAGGCATCCGTGAAGCAGAGCAGGGAGCAATCCACACCATCCCGGGCAAGCCGGGCCGCCAGCTTGCGGCCAAAGGGGTCGGCTCCCAGCTGAGCCAGCAGAGCCGCCTGCCCGCCCAATGCGGCGTACTGGCGGCAGAAGCCTGCGCCCCAGCCGCCGGTCTGCGTCCGGAATGTCTCCGTCAGTTCCGGAGCCGTGGCGGCGTTCAGCTCCAGCCAGACTTCGCCCAGACACAAAACGGACATGTGCACCCCTCCCTCCGCAAATAAAAATCGGGTTACAGTATACACGATTTGCCCACCGGATGCAACCGATCCGGGGCGAATCCTGACGGAATAAAAGTGCCCGCGGGCGGGAAAGGCTCGATTTTACAAAGACCACCTGTTTTTTACCAATGCCTGTTTTTCATTGCCCAAGGTTTACCTAAGATTTGCCTTACCATGGTTTCTCCTCTTTCTCCGAACGGGTACAATAGAACCGTTCCCAAGATACATTGCAACAGGGCCCGGGAGGGCTCAGGATAAGAGAGGAATTATCGTATGAAAGAACATAAAATGTCCCGCCGTAACTTCCTGAAAGTGGGTGCTGTGGCATCTGCCGCCGGTCTGATGACGGCTGCCCCCGTGGCTGCAAACGCTGCTGCTCCGGCTGCTTCCACCGCAGCTGACGAGGAGAACTGCTTTGGCCTGTTCCAGAAGAAGCCCAAGTACATCTTCCTGTTCATCGGCGATGGCATGGGCACCGCCCAGATCCAGTCTGCCCGGTTCTATCAGGGCACTGTCACCAACAACGGTGCCATCACCGAGGCGGAGCTGAGCTTTACCCAGTTCCCGGAGGTGGGCAGTGTGACCACCTACGACAGCACCTCCTTCTGCCCGGACTCCGCTTCCACTGCCACCTCCATCGCTTCCGGCAAAAAGACCGAGAGCGGTGTCATCAATATGTGCCCCTGGACCCGTGATGTGCCCTATGAGACCATTGCAGAGAAGCTCCATAAGCAGAAGGGCTACAAGGTTGGCATCGTTTCCACGGTGAATATTGACCATGCCACCCCTGCTGCCTTCTATGCACACCAAAAGACCCGCAAGAACTACTATCAGATCGGCGTGGAGCTGGCAAACTCCGGCTTTGAGTATTTCGCAGGCGGCGAGTTCCAGAAGGTGAACGGCGATGGCACCGGCCCCAACAACCACGAGGTGGCTGCACAGGCTGGTTACAACGTTGTCACCACCCAGGCCGGTGCTGCTGCCCTGAAGGCCGGGGCAGGCAAGACCCTGATCATTGCCGAGAATCTGGCCGACGGCAAGGCCATGAACTACGCCATGGATGCCGCTCCGGGAGAGTGGCAGCTGACCGACTATGTCCGCAAGGGCATTGAGCTGCTGGACAACAGCAACGGCTTCTTTATGATGGTGGAGTCCGGCAAGATCGACTGGGCCTGCCACGCCAATGATGCCGCTGCCTCCATCCATGATGTGATCGAGATGCACAACGCGGTGCAGGCCGCTGTGGAGTTCTACGCCCAGCACCCCGATGACACCCTGATCCTGGTGACCGCTGACCACGAGACCGGCGGTCTGGGCATTGGCTACAAGACCACCAACTACGACACCTTCCTGACCAATCTGGCCCACCAGAAGATGTCCTACGCAAAGTTCGATTCCACCTATGTGAACAACTACATGAAGAATCAGACTCCCTTTGAGACCGCCATGCAGGACGTGAAGGCAAACTTCGGCCTGACCCTGCCCACCGACCCCGATGCCGCCAACGCAGGCAAGCTGCTGCTGACCGACTACGAGGTGGAGAACCTGCGCACCGCTTACGAGCGCACCCTCAAGGTCGGCTCTTCCAGCCAGAGCAAGATGAGCCAGCAGGATTACGAGCTGTATGGCACCTACATCCCCTTCAGCATGGCCATCTGCCACACCATCAACCACAAGTCCGGTGTGGATCATACCACCTACGCCCACACCGGTGCCATGGTGAACCTCTACGCCTGTGGTCAGGGTGCAGACAAGTTCCGCGGCGTGTATGACAACACCGAGATCTTCCACAAGCTGGCTGAGCTGACCGATGTGCAGTAAATAACCAAACCCTTTGTACCCCAAAGCCCTCCGGGACGAGACGCACCGGAGGGCTTTTTGTGTAGGCCCGGAATTGTGCACCCCGCCAAAAATCTGCCCCGCGAATTGGGAAAGATGATGGGAGTTGTGGTTGCAATGGGCCGGAAAAAGGCATATAATAAGACCATCAACAGAGTAAGGCCATGCGCGTTAAGTGCCGCATCAACGGGGAGTTGTGCTGCGGACGAAGGTAAGACCCGCGGTGCATGGCCTGCATCCCGCTGCTGCATGGACTTGGGTGCAGATGGGGCCGTCTGCGGCCCCGTCTGGATGTGAACCGTTGAATCACGCCCTCCTTTGTGCGGTTTGTCACAGGGGAGGGCGTTTTGCATTGCCCGCCCCGCGGTTCCCGAAACAGGGGAGGACAATTGATATGAACCATTCCAGAAATTCCGTCCGCAAGCTCACCATGCTGGCCCTGCTCACTGCCATGAGCATCGTGTTTGCCCGGGTGCTGAGCATTTCCACCGGCTTTGTCCGGTTCAACCTGGGCAGCCTGCCCACCCTGCTGGCCGCTGTGCTGTTCGGGCCGGTGGAGGGCTTTGCCGTGGGTGCAGTGGCCGATATGATCGGCGGCACCCTTTCCGGCTACGCCATCAACCCGCTGATCACGCTGGGGGCTGGCTCCATCGGCCTGACGGCGGGCCTTCTCTGGCGCGCCCTGCCCACCCTGCGGCTGGGCCTGCGCACCCAGATCAGCGTGTTTGCCGGCCATGCGGTGGGCTCCATTGTCATCAATTCGCTGGCACTCCACCTCTTCTATAACTATCCGTGGAGCGTGCTGGTGACCCGCATTCCCAACGCGCTGGTCCTGGCGGCGGTGAACACCGTGCTGGTGCGCCTGCTGCTGGAAAACAAAACGATCCGAGGCATTGCACAATGAACTATGAAGAAGCGCTGAACTATATCCATGCCGTCCAGTGGGCAGGGCACAAGCCGGGCCTGACCCGCACCCGGACCCTGCTGGCCGCACTGGGGAACCCGCACGAGCAGCTGAAATTCATCCATGTGGCGGGCACCAACGGCAAGGGCAGCACGGCGGCCATGCTGGCCTCCTGCCTGCAGGCGGCGGGTTACCGGGTGGGCCTGTATACCTCGCCCTTTATCAATCGGTTCAACGAGCGCATTCAGGTAAACGGCCAACAGATCCCGGACGAGGCGCTGGTACGGCTGGTGGAGCGTGTGAAGCCCGCTGCCGATGCCATGACCGATATCCCCACCGAGTTCGAGATCATCACGGCATTGGGGATGCTCTGGTTCGCTGAGACGAAATGCGACATCGTGGTGCTGGAGGTGGGCCTGGGCGGCACGCTGGATTCCACCAACGTCATCGACCCGCCGGAGTGCGCGGTCATCACGGCGCTGGGCATGGATCATGTGAAGGAGCTGGGCCCCACCCTGGCCGATATCGCGTCGGCCAAGGCGGGCATCATCAAGCCGGGCAGTCCGGTGGTGAGCTATGGCGGTGTGCCCGAGGCCGATGCCGTCATCGCCCGTACGGCGGCAGAGCGGCACGCGCCGCTGACCGTGGTGGATCTCAGCAGGCTGACCATCGAGGACGGGGATCTGGATGCTGTCACCTTTGATTTTGACGGCCTGAATGGCATCCGCCTGCCCCTGATCGGCAGCTATCAGCCCCGGAACGCCGCCACGGCCATTACGGCCCTGCGGGTGCTGCGCAGCCGGGGCTGGAACATCCCGGACAGTGCCATCCGTGCCGGTCTGGAACAGGTGCGCTGGCCGGGCCGGTTCGAGCTGCTGCGGCATTCGCCCGTCTTTTTGCTGGATGGCAGCCACAACGCCCACGGAATGCGGGCCACCGTGCAGAGCCTGCGGGACCGCTTTCCGGGGCAGAAGTTCGTGTTCCTGCTCAGCATCATGGCGGATAAGGATGTGGACGAGATGCTGGCACTGCTCCTGCCGCTGGCCGGGCAGTTCGTCACCGTAGCGGCCCATACCCCCCGCGCCATGTCCGCCGAGACGCTGGCCGAACAGATCCGCGCCCGGGGCGGCAGGGCCGAGCCTGCTCCCACCATTGAAGCCGGTGTGGCCCGGGCGGTCGCCCTTGGGGGCACCGGCCCCGTGTGCGCGCTGGGCACGCTCTACTTCTCCGGCGATGTGCGGGAAGCGTTTGCAAAATTGAACCAGTAAAGAAGAGGGGCTGCGGCACACGGGAAAAACCGGTGCAGCAGCCCCCTTTTTGCGGACTGGCTTACAAAAAATGCCCCGCTGTTTTGTGATGCACAGAACAGCGGGGCAGTATCATTTATGGGGCGGGAATGTGCTCAGGAGATGCGCTTCTGCTCAGGCCTTGCCTGCGCAGCCGAACAGCTCGATCTTTTCCTTGCACTTGTCAACGATGGCCTGAGCGCCGGGAGCCAGCAGCTTGCGGGGGTCGAAGCCCTTGCCCTGCTGATCCTTGCCAGCCTCGATGTACTTGCGGGTGGCCTCAGCAAAGACCAGCTGGCACTCGGTGTTGATGTTGATCTTGGAAACGCCCAGGCTGATGGCCTTCTGGATCATCTCGTCGGGGATGCCGGTGCCGCCGTGCAGGACCAGAGGAATGTTGTTGGTAGCCTTGTGGATGCGGTCCAGAGCCTCAAAGTCCAGGCCCTTCCAGTTGGCGGGGTAAACGCCGTGGATGTTGCCGATGCCGGCAGCCAGGAAGTCGATGCCCAGATCGGTGATCTTTGCGCACTCAGCGGGGTCTGCGATCTCGCCAGCGCCCACAACGCCGTCCTCAACGCCGCCGATGGAGCCGACCTCGGCCTCGATGCTCAGGCCCTTGGAGTGTGCCAGAGCGACCAGCTCCTTGGTCTTTTCCACGTTCTCCTCGATGGAGTAGTGGCTGCCGTCGAACATGATGGAGGAGAAGCCGGCCTCAACGCAGGCCTTGCAGCCCTCGTAGGTGCCGTGGTCCAGGTGCAGGGCAACGGGAACGGTGATGCCCATGGTCTCCACCATGGAGCTGACCATGGCGGCAACGGTCTTGAAGCCGGTCATGTATTTGCCTGCACCCTCAGAGACACCCAGGATAACGGGGCTCTTCATTTCCTCGCAGGCGGTCAGGACTGCCTTGGTCCACTCCAGATTGTTGATGTTGAACTGAGGCACACCGTAGTGGCCATCGCGTGCCTTGATCAGCATTTCGGTTGCATTTACCAACATTATTCATTACCTCCGCAAAATCATTTTGGGGTGAAAAAGCCGTTTTGGATACAAGATTGCGCATCCTTTAACGAACCTAAGGGTAGTATACCCCAATTACAGGATAAAATCAAGGCGGTTCCCGCGGCGTTTTCAACACAAATTCACATTGGGCATTTTGATGTTGGAGATTCTGGCAAAAACCACTGGATCTCCCTTCAAAAAATTGTCATAATTCCGACTTGAATTTTACAAAAAGTACGGCGGAAAGTTTGCGTGTCGAACCCGGACGGTTAAAAACTCGGTGGAAACTGTGGAATTCCACCCGGAAAGTGGGCGTACAAACTTGATTTTTGAACATTTTCCACCGGGTTTTCAACATGTGGAAAAATTTGAGCCGAATTACCGATTGTATAGCCTGCTGAATGTGGAAAACTTTTGCCTTCGGCAAACATTGCGAAGAATGCCGGGGTATGCTATACTTTAGAATGTATCAGTGTCAAAATATAGTAAAACTGAAACAGAACGAAACCATGGCGCGGCTCAAACGGCCCGCCTTGCCATAGAATGGAAGGAGAACACATCAATGGACGAACAGAAAATGCCGCGCCGCCCCCGCCGCAGCAGCACGGAGGAGCAGCCCAAGAATGAGAGCCTGGTCTACGGCAAAAACCCCGTGACCGAGCTGCTCAAGAGCGGTTCCGGCGTGGATACCGTGTTGATCGCGGAGGGCATGGCCCCCGCTGTGGCAGCTTACTATACCGCCATGGCCAAGGAGGCCGGGGCCACGGTCAAGCGGGTGCATCCCAACAAGCTGCGCCTGATGACCGGCACCGAGAGCCACCAGGGCGTGGCTGCCTTTGCCAGCGAGATCGAATATGTGACCGTGGAGGACCTGCTGAACGCTGCCAGAGAGAAGGGGGAGCCCCCTTTCCTGGTGCTGAGTGACGGCATCGAGGACCCCCATAATCTGGGCGCGGTGATGCGCTCTGCTCTGCTGTGCGGAGCCCACGGCATCGTCATCCCCAAGCGGGGCGGCGCGTCCGTGACCCCCACCGTTATCAAGTCCAGCGCCGGTGCGGCCGAGCGCCTGCCTGTGGCCCGCGTGGCCAACATCGGCGAGACCATCCGCCGCCTGAAGGATCAGGGGGTGTTCGTCTACTGTGCCGATATGGACGGCGTGCCCCTGCGCAAGAACAACCTGACCGGCCCCATCGCACTGGTGCTGGGCAGCGAGGGCAGCGGTGTATCCCAGCTGGTGAAAAAGCTCTGCGATGGCGTGGTGCGGCTGGATATGGCTGCTCAGGGCACCGGCGTGGACAGCTTCAATGTCTCGGTGGCAGCTGGCATCATCCTGTACGAGATCCAGAGCCAGCGCGCCGCAGAGTAAGAAACAGCGGCCAGACCGCCGTGACCAGAACAGGGAGGGACTAGGATGCCAAAGGATGATAAGCGCAAAGAGCTGACACAGGAAGAGATCGATGCGCAGAACGAGAAGTTCCGCACGTTTTTCAGCACCAGCGTGGCACAGGTGCCCGAAGAGATGAAGCGCCGCGATGAGGAAAAGGAGAATACCGGCAGCCTGCTGGGCAAGTTCTTCCACCGCGAAAAGGACAAAGAGGAGCCAGCCGCCGCCCCGGCCGTGCAGAATGAGCTGCCGCCCACGGGTGAGATCGTGCTGGGCCATGAGGAAGAAGCCGAGGCCGGCCTGGAGCTGGCATTGGAGCCCGGAGAGCTGGAGGAAGCAGAGCCTGTGGCTCTGCCCACCGCGCCGGAAGCCCCCGCAGCGCCGAAGCCGGAACCCCGGCCCGCACCCCAGCCCGAGAAAAAGCCGGAGCCGCCCCGCCGCCGGGAACCCCTGACCCCGCAGGAGCAGCAGGAGGATGCAGAGATGGCCGAACTCAAGGCCATGCTCTATGGCACCCCCAAACCCGCCCCGGTGGAGGAAATGCAGGATGCCCCCGAAGAGGTGCTGGCCGTGGAGCCGGAAGCTCCCGCAGCGCCTGAGGGCCCGGCCATCCCCATGGTGTTTGCCGAGGATCAGTCGGTAAAGCAGGCGAAGTCTGCCCCGGAAGCCGCACCGGAGGTTGAGCCGGAACCGGAAACGGCGTTCCAGTTCTTTGGCAAGGGCGCGGACGAGAACGAGCCGCAGGCCCCTACCCGCACCGAGGCCCCCAGCAAGGACGACAGCATGAGCCTGCCGCTGATGGGGCTGGAAGAGGACGAAGCACCCGCCAGGCCTGCCGCTCCGGCAGAGGAGGCCCCGGCCCAGCCCGCTGAGGAAGCGGCCCCTGCCGCGCCGGAGGCTGAGGAGAAGCCTGAAGAGGAAGCCGAGCCGGAAACGCCCGAGCAGGTGGGGGAGAAGCTCCGCCGGATGGGCGCGGAGCTGACGCTGCGGTGTGTGCTGGAGGGCATCCTTGCGGTGGTGCTGCTCCACTTTGGCCTTGTTGCCGAAGGGCTGCTGGCCCCTGTGGCCTCCCTTGACCCCGTGATCGCCCCGGCGGCGTTCTATGCCGCCAACCTGCTCTTTCTGGCCGGTGCGCTGGCTGTGGGCTGGCCTGTCCTGCGGGATGGCCTGCAGGGCCTCAAGGACCGCCCCAGTGCAGACACCATGCCGGCGCTGGCCGCCTGCGGTGCGCTGGTGCAGGCTGCGGTCGCCCTGCTCAACGCCCAGAGCTATCAGAATTCCAGCTGGACGCTGCTTTCCGGCGTGGCTGCACTGGGCCTGTTCCTGGCCCTGCTGGGCAGCCGTGTCCTGCTGACTGCCGTCAGAAACGGCTATGACCTTGCCGCCCGATCCCCCGAGGGGCTGCAGGGCGCATTCCGTGTCCGGGATAAGGACCTGATCCGGGTGCTGGCCCGGAGCCTGGATCAGAAAGACCCCTGGGTGCTGCTCAGCCGCCCTGTCCAGTGGGACGAGGCGCTGGTGGAGCAGAGCTTCGGGGAGCGTGCCAGTGAGCGCCGCGCCCGCAAGACAGCCCTGATCCTGCTGGGTGCTGCCGTGCTCAGCGGGCTGGTGTTCCTGCTGTTTGGCGGCGGGCCCAACGGCATGGCCGCAGCCCTGACCTCCATGCTCTGCATGGGTGCACCGCTGTCCTCCACCCTTGTTGCGGGCATCGCTTCCCTGCGCCTGCAAAAGACCGCAGCCGCCGCCGGTGCCGTGGTGCCCGGCTGGGCTGCCATTGAGGAGCTGGGCGGTGTGGATACCGTGCAGGTGGATGCCGACGAGCTCTTTACCGCCGACAGCGTGAATCTGGAGGACATCCGCATCTTCAAGGGCGGCCGCATCGACCGTGCCATCCTCTATGCGGCCAGCATCCTCAACCACAGCTGTGAGACCCTGCGGGGCCTGTTCCGTCAGATCATCGAGGACCGCACCGAGATCCTGTACCCTGTGAAGGATCTGGAGGTCCACCACGGCCTTGGCTTTGCCGCCTGGTGCGATAACAACCGGGTGCTCATCGGCAACCGGCTGTACATGGAGCAGGAGGGCGTGCCCCTGCCCGAGCAGGAGTATGAGGATGAGCACTCCCAAAACGGCGCGCTGCAGATCCTGTATCTGGCTGTTTCCGGCAGCCTGCACGCCATGTTCGTGCTCCATTATGTGGGCGGCCGCAACGCCGCCCGCGGTCTGGAGGTGCTGCAGCGGGAGAACATCCGCCTGCTGGTCACCTGCGAGGACCCCAGCCTGACGGCCCGCCACATCACCGAGGCTTACCATCTGCCCGAGGGAATGATCACCCTGCTGGATCAGGAGCAGTGCAGCGCGCTGACCCCTGCCCAGCCGGACGAGACGGCCCGCTGCTGTATGCTGCATGATAAGGGCTTTGCCAGCCTGATCGGCGGCCTGCGCGCGGCGGAAAAGGCCCAGAACGCCGAGACGAGCGCCACCACGGTGCAGATGGTCTCGGTCTGGTTCTCGGTGGTCATCGGTGTTCTGCTGACCTACGCGGGCAGCATCGGCACCCTGTCGGTGGCCGCTGTCCTGATGTATCAGGCAGCATGGAGCGCTTTGAGCATTGCGGTCTGCGCCCTGAAACAGCACAACTGAAAATAATTCATAAAATGAAATCGTACAAAAAGAAGCGGCTGTCGTGTCAGCCGCTTCTTTTTGTTGCAATTGCGGACAAAGTGTGTCATACTTCTACCCAGAGTTTACGGAAAGAGAGGGGAGCCCGCTATGTCATACCGTGCCGCGATCTGTGATGACAGCACGACCGATGCTGAATTTGTGGGGAGCATTCTGCACCAGTGGGCCGCAGAGCGTGGCATTGAGGTGGAGAGTGAGCGCTTTGCCTCGGCGGATGCCTTTCTTTTTCGCTACGCAGAGGACAAAAGCTTTGACCTATTACTTCTGGACGTGGAAATGCCGGGCACGGACGGTGTGACGCTGGCCAAAACGGTGCGGCAGGAGAATGAAGCCGTGCAGATCGTGTTCATCACCGGCTACTCCGATTACATTGCCGAGGGCTATGACGTGGCCGCCCTCCACTACCTGGTGAAGCCGGTCAGCCGCGAAAAGCTCTTTGCTGTTCTCGACCGTGCCTGGGAAAAGCACCGCCGCAACGCCCGGTGCCTGAACCTGGAGCTTTCCGGCGAGCTGGTGCGCCTGCCGCTGTATGAGGTGCGGTATCTGGACGTGCACCAGAATTACGTCACGGTTCATGCCAGGCAGGATTACACCGTCAAGCGGACGCTTGGTGAGTTCGAGGCCCAGCTGGACGAAGGCTTCCTCCGGGTGGGGCGGGGGATGATCTTGAACCTGAAACAGATCCGCCGTGTGACCAAAAAGGAAGTCGTGCTGGCCGATGGTACCGTCCTCCCATTGCCCCGGGGTGCCTATGAGCCCCTGAACCGGGCAATCATTGAGAGGACTTAATGATGAAACTTAAATTCTTTTCAAAGCTCCTCGATAAACGCATCGCCGCTTACCAGCGGGAGCTCATCGAGACCCACTACAAAGAGGTGGACAACATGTACCGCCAGATGCGGGGATGGCGGCACGATTACCGGGGACACATCCAGACCATGAAGGTGCTGGCGGCACAGGGGGATCTAGACGGCATCAAAGCCTACCTGGATGCATTGGATACCGACCTGAACACTGTTGATCTGGCTGTAAAAACCGGCAACGCCATGGCTGATGCCATCATCAACAGCAAGATCTCCCTTGCCAAGAGCCGAAATATCCCGGTGCAGATCGATGCCCATATCCCGGTCAAACTGAAAATGAGTGAGCTTGACCTCTGCTGCATCCTGGGCAACCTTTTTGATAACGCCATGGATGCCAGTGCGGAGCTGCCCGAGGAGGAGCGGCTCATCCGGGTATATATGGATATGAAGGGCACACAGCTCTATATCTCCTTCACCAATTTCACGGCAACTAAAAAGCAGAAAAAGCTTGCGGGCCGTTTTGTCACCACCAAGGGCGAGGGCCACGGCTTCGGGCTGGTGCGCATTGATGCCATTGTGGAAAAGCTGGATGGCTACCTCAGCCGCAACAGCGAGGATGGGGCATTCACGACGGAGATATTGATTCCACAGGTGTAAACCTCTCAGGCGCTCCGCGCCAGCTCCCCTGATTGGGGAGCCAAGTTCACGCTGCTACTGGCTTGCCTCTCCTACTAGGAGAGGTGGCAATGCGAAGCATTGACGGAGAGGTTCCTGCAATTCATCCCCCAAATCAGGCGTTTCGTCCCCGGAATGTGTCGGGGGCGATTTTTTGTGTTAGGATCATTGCCAGACAAGTGAAAGGGGATTCCAAAATGGGAAAGAACGAGAAAACCAAAAAGCCAAAGCCCAAATACAATGTCTGGCAGAACACTGCCTACATGCTCTCGGTGGCCTGGGACACCCGACGGAGCGTGCCGCTGCTGGTGGTGCTGCTGGCCGTCTGCACGGCAGGCAAGACCACTGCCGAAATGCTCATCAGCCCGGCGGTGCTGGGCAAACTGGAAAGCGGCGCGCCGCTGGGCCAGCTGCTGGGTGCCATCGGCGGGTTCACCATCCTGCTGTTTGCCCTGACCGCGCTGTGCTACTACATCGACCACCTCACCATGTTTGGCCGGTGCGGCGTGCGGCTGGAGCTGCTGAAGCGCATCAACACCAAGCGCACCCGCACGGCCTATGCCAACCTGCTGGATGAAGCCTTCCGTCTGATGTATCAGAAGGGCCACGATGCCTGTATGAACAACCGTGCTTCCGGCGAGGCTTTTTGGAAAAGTTGGACGGATATCATGACAAATCTCATCGGCTTCGGGGTGTATCTGGCTCTGCTGTCCGGGCTGAACCCCTGGCTCTGTGTCCTGACGGCCCTGACCGCTGTGGTGAGCTATTTTTCCACCAGGAATATCAACGAGTGGGGCTACCGCCACCGGGAGGAGGGGGCAAAGATCACCCGGAGCCTGCATTACCTGCGCAACACCGCCGAGGGACGCGAGTTCGGCAAGGATATCCGCATCTTCGGCCTGCGGCAGTGGCTCACTGACCTGTACGATTCTGCTTTGCGGCTCAACTATGCCTTTCTCGAAAAGCGGGAGCGCGCCTACCTGACCGCCAACCTCATCGACCTGGCCCTGCTGCTGGTGCGCAACGGTGCGGCCTATGCTTATCTGCTCTGGCTCACCGTGACCAGGGGCCTGCCGGTGTCGGAATTCCTGCTTTACTTCGGTGCGGCCTCCGGCTTTGCCCAGTGGGTCACAGGCCTGATGGAGCAGTTTGCCCTCCTGCGCAAGCAGAGCCTGGACATCTCCACCATCCGGGAGTTCCTCGAGCTGCCGGAACCCTTCCGGTTTGAGGAGGGCATCCCGCTGGAAAAGCGGCTGGATATGCCCTATGAGCTGCAGCTGGAGGATGTGAGCTACCGCTACCCCGGTGCGGAGAAAAACACCATCGCCCACATGAGCCTGACACTGCACCCCGGCGAGAACTTGGCCATCGTGGGCTTGAATGGCGCTGGCAAGACGACACTGGTCAAGCTGATCTGCGGCTTCCTTGACCCCACCGGGGGGCGTGTTCTGCTGAACGGGCAGGATATCCGGCAGTATAACCGCCGGGATTACTACAAGCTGTTTGAAGCGGTCTTTCAGGATTTCAGCGTGCTCTCCTGCACGGTGGCCGAGAATGTGGCCCAGGCCATGGACGGCATCGACGAGGAAAAGGTGCGGTACTGTCTTGACCAGGCAGGGCTGACGGAAAAAATCACATCCCTCCCGGCGGGTATCAAGACCCATGTGGGCCGGGATGTCTATCTGGACGGCGTGGAGTTCTCCGGCGGCCAGACTCAGCGCCTGATGCTGGCCCGTGCCCTGTATAAAGACGCGCCTATTCTTGTGCTGGATGAGCCCACTGCCGCCCTTGACCCCATCGCCGAGGATGATATCTACCAGAAGTACAACGAGATGACCCGGGGCCGCACCAGCCTGTTCATCAGCCACCGGCTGGCCTCCACCCGTTTCTGTGACCGCATTCTCTTCCTTGAAAACGGCCGTGTGGCCGAGGAGGGGACCCACGACCAGCTGATGGCCCAAAACGGCGGCTATGCCAAGCTGTTTGCGGTGCAGAGCAAATATTACAAGGAGGGCAAGGCCGTATGAACGAAGAAAAAATGACCCTGAAGGAAAGCGTCCGGCTGACCCTGCGGGCCTGGTGCTTTTACTGGAAAAATACGCCCCGCTTTGTGCTGTCCACCGTGCTGTGGGCACTGGCGGATGCCGTCAGCCCCTATGCCGTGGTCTGGTTCTCGGCCCGGCTGGTGGCTGAGCTGTCGGACGCGCGGGACCCGCAGGCCCTTGCCGTGGATGTGGCGTGGGTGCTGGGCGTGACCGCTCTGCTCACGCTGGTGCGGTCGGTCCTGCTCCACTGGAAGAGCGTGGAGCGGGAACAGCTGAACTGGCAGCTGGGCCATGACTGCTTTATGGAAAAGCAGATGTCCATGGATTATGCCGACGAGGACAGCCAGCAGGTCTACGACCTCTACAATTTCATCCAGCAGAGCGAAAGCTTCTGCAGCGGCGGCAATCCTAACGCTGTGGCGCTGCTGGACAGTGTATCCGCGGCGGTATTCCGTATTCTGGGCGGCGCGGTGCTGTCGGTGGGGCTGTTCACGGCCAGGGTGCCCGCCGGCCCGCTGACAGTCCTCAACAGCCCGCTCTGTGTTCCGGCAGTGCTGGTGCTGATCCTGGCCGTGGCGTGGCTCTCGCCGGTGTGCGCTTCCAGCGCGGGCATCAGCAGCCCGGATATCGAGGAGGAGGGCCGCTGGGGCAACCGGCTCTGGGCCTTCCTCATGGGAGTATGTCGGGACGACAAAAAGGCGCTGGATGTGCGGATGTACGACCAGTTCGAGTTTTTGAAAGATCACGCCGCCGTCTCCATGCCTGCCTTTGAGCGGGCCCGCAAGGGGAAATTCGGCATCCTGAATGCCACGGGCAACGCCGCTTCGGCTCTGCTCATGGGTCTTGCCTACCTCTTTGTATGCCTGAAGGCCTACGGCGGGGCCTTTGGTCTGGGCGCTGTGACCCAGTATGTGGGCGCAGCCACCAACTTTTTTGTGGGCATCGGCGGGCTGTTCACCGCCGTGGGCGACTGCAGATTCAACGCCCCCTACCTGAAAACGCTCTATGACTATCTTGACCTGCCCAACAAGATGTACAAGGGCAGCCTGACCACCGAAAAGCGGAGCGACCGCCAGTATACCGTGGAGTTCCTGGATGTCTCGTTCCGGTACCCCGGCAGCGAGCAATATGCCCTGCGCCACCTGAGCATGACCTTCAAGGTGGGGGAGCGGCTGGCCGTGGTGGGCATGAACGGCAGCGGCAAGACCACCTTCATCAAGCTGCTCTGCCGCCTATACGACCCCACCGAGGGTGTCATCCTGCTCAACGGCATCGACATCCGTAAGTACCGCTACGATGAGTACATGGATATCTTCTCGGTGGTGTTCCAGGATTTCAAGCTGTTCGCCCTGCCGCTGGGCCAGAATGTTGCCACGGCCCAGCATTATGATGTCGCCCGTGCCGCCGACTGCCTGCAAAAAGCGGGCTTTTCCGACCGGTTGGCCCGGATGCCCAAGGGGCTGGACACCTGCCTTTATAAAGATTTGGACGAGGATGGCGTGACCATCTCGGGCGGCGAGGCCCAGAAAATCGCCATTGCCCGGGCCCTGTACAAGGATGCACCTTTCATCGTGCTGGATGAGCCTACCGCCGCCCTGGACCCGGTGGCTGAAGCGGAGATCTACGCAAAGTTCAACGAGATCGCGGGCGATAAGACTGCAATTTATATCAGCCACCGGCTGTCCTCCTGCAAGTTCTGTGATGAGATCGCCGTGTTCGACCACGGCGAGGTCGTCCAGCAGGGCACCCATGAGGAACTGCTGGGGGAGCCGGATGGAAAGTATTACGAACTGTGGAACGCCCAGGCACAGTATTACACCGAAGAAAGCGCGTGAACCTGGCCTCCCTATCAGGGGAGCTGTCACCGGAGGTGACTGAGCGCTTTTTGGCCCTGATGTTCTGCACAAAAAAATCGGAAAAAACTGGAATTCCCGACGAAATCGGGTGCGAAAGCACAGCACTTTGGGCGAAAAACTTGACCCACAATGGCCGGACGTGTAAAATAAATCAATAGTGAGAAAAATCATGGACGCGAAATTTTTCCATGTGTGCGGCATTCCTTTGATCCCATGGGATGAAACAAGGAGGGAAGTTCGACCCAATGAAATGGAAATTCCAAACCGCGGGGCGGCTTCTGGCCCTGCTGGCTCTGAGCGGGGCCCTGCTGGCTGCCCCTTTGCCCGCGCAGGCCGCGCCCGGTGTGCTGACAGGCCTGACCGGAACCGGCTCCAAGCTGGAACTGGAGCTGACCGAGATGGAGCTGGAGATCACCGATGATGACCCCCGCCCCAAGGGCTACCTGTACACCAGCGGCCAGAGCGATTATTACTTCATCGTCTGGATGAGCAGCAACTCCAATGTTGCCACGGTGGATGGCGACGGCAAGGTGACGGGCCGCAATGCGGGCACTGCCATCATCACCGCCATCTCCGACCACGGCGAACGTGCCGCCTGCAAGGTGACCGTGACCCGCAAAAATGAAGAAGCAGCCAGAAAAAAGCCCACGCTGGATACCACCAGCCTGAGCCTTGTGCTGCAGTACAATGACCTGCACCCCACCCATCAGCTCCGGTTGACCAACAGCGACCACTCCTTCCTCTATGTCTACCAGTGGATGAGCAGCAACCCTGAGGTTGCCACAGTCAGCGACAAGGGGCTTGTCACGGCTCAGGCGGCGGGCACCACCACCATCACGGCAATGGTCTCCAACGGCCAGGCTTTGCGGTGCAGCGTCACGGTGACTTCGGATATCGGCAAGGTGACCTTGAACAAGAGTGACCTGCTGCTCCGCACCGTGGGCACCCAGGAACGTCTGACGGCCGCCGTTGCGGTGGAAGGCGGCGGCAGTGTGCCCATTACATGGGTCAGCAGCAACCCCGGTGTCGTTACCGTGGATGCGGATGGCGTGGTGACCGCCATTGCCGATGGAGAAGCCAAGGTCACGGCCCTTTCGCCCGCCGGACGCTTTGACGTGTGCAGCGTTGTGGTGGGCATGGCGGCGGAGAAGTACGAATCTGAAGCCGACCTTGCCGACGAGCTCAAGCTCCCGGATCCCTACGTTGCCGTAAGGCTGAATAAACTGGCATAAAGAAAAAGCACCCGCCCATGGCTGTTTTTGACGGCTATGGGCGGTTTTTGCGTGTATGGAAACGGATGCGCTGGGAAAAACTTGCCGAAGAGGAATTTTTTGCAAAAAATATTTTGCGTTGCGTGTTGTGGCGTACCTGACACATCCGGCTGCCTCCGGCAGGTGAAAAAGGACAAAATGGCCCGAACGTTGTTTAAGACAGGGGGCGGATGCCCCACGGAGCGGCGAAATCTCTGCAAAAAAGGCGGCTGCCCGGCTTGGATGACACATTTAACAAAAATTTGACGTGAAGTGATTGAATTTGCAACTCTTGACAGAAGGCGGGACAAACCATTATCCTTTTATCAGAGGAAAGTATTTTATGTCGCCAGACGTTGGAATGCCTGGTGTACAAGTGTGTGTCAGGAGGGAAAGAATATGACCAACTACCGGAACCGAATCGGGGAAGCCATTGCCTTTGCCCGGAACGTGGCGGGCAGATCTCAGCAGGAGCTTGCGGATATGCTGGGGCGGGACAAGCGCACCATTCAGAAATGGGAGCGGGGCGAGATCCGCATTGCGCTGGAGGATTTTCTGGATGTATTCGATACTCTGCACCTGCCGGTGGGGCCCTATGAAATGTGGATCCTGCATCCGGAACTCTTTCCGCGCGGCATGGAGGATATCAAGCTGTCTCTTATACACATTCCGAGCCCACGAGACAGGCAGAAAACTCGTATGCCGTCTTCTGCTTGAAAAAAAAAAAAAAAAAAATACAAGTACATGGGA
>OJKO01000402.1_pt1 | contig 18088 bp, 9 predicted proteins | sample 1596541 | NCBI WGS metagenome assembly OJKO01 (sample SAMEA4350163, study PRJEB24818) | metagenome | biome: human; feature: gut; material: faeces | place: Denmark | collected 2013-09
AAGAGACAAAATGGTTTTACTTGTGACCGAAGGCGGACGGCGGGCCGCTATTGCACGGGACGTCGTTCGCGTCGTTCGTGAAGCGTGGCGTGTTCGTCGGCAGCGCGGGAAATCAGCGCGTCTTCGAGTTCCGGTTTCGCGCCGATCTCGTTCATGCGGGCAAGCATGTCGCGCAGCTGGTTGGCGAAGGCGTCGGTGGCGTCGTCCACCACCATGCCCGACCAGTCGGCGACCACGAAGTAGGTGCGCAATAGCGCGCAGGTGGAGCATTCGTCGCCGTGCTCGGCATGTTCGGCATGCCTGGCGAGCACGCGGCGGATGACCACGTCCTGTTCGGCCCCGTTGAGCAGTTTCGGCAGGGGTTGTCCGGCATGCGATCGCACGGCGGTCATGATGCGGAACGCGACGGCTGGCAGGGTGGTGACGGGGCGTGCCTGCGAGATCGCGGACAGTTCGCGGATCACGGTGTCGCCGAGCCGGTCGGCCACCTGTCTGCCGGAGACCGTCATCACGGCGTACGCGTCGCCATGCCGCTTCATCGCGGCGACCAGCATGTCCAGCGCGAACCGGGTCTTGCCGCTGCGGGGTGCCCCCGCAACCAATGTCACGTCATCGAGATCGTCCACATCCATCATGTCTCCCCAGCTTAGCCGAACGGTCCGGCCACGAATCGCATATCATCGTCCGAAGCCGTCCTGAAAACGTCATCGTGGACACCGCCATCTTTATATATGGACATCGATACCCTCTACAAAGTTTTTCGGACACCGCCACCAATAAGATTGACTAGCGGCGCAGCCCGGGAAGGTTCAACAGCGAACAGACGGCCTGCCCATGACGACGAGTACGGTCGAAGCATAGACGCAACGCACGGAACCGGGCAGGAACTACAAGAAAGAGGAAGCATGGAAGCCTCAAGGAGCATTCCCCCTCAGATTCCCGGCTACACACTGATCAAACGGCTGGGCTCCGGTTCCGAAGCCGACGTGTACCTGTACCAGCAGCTTTCCCCGGCCCGTCAGGTGGCCATCAAAATCAGCAAGAACACGCTCGACCCACGTGCCGCGGTCCGCTTCCGTTCCGAAGCGAATTTCATGGGGCAGATCTCCACACACCCCTACATTCTTTCCGTCTATGAGAACGGCGTGACCGTCAACGGGCGCGGCTACACCGTGTTCGAATACGCTCCGGGCGGCAATTACAAGACGTTCCTCGAGCATGGCCGTCTCACCGCCGACCAGATGCTCACCGTCGGTATCGATCTGGCGAGCGCGCTGTTCACCGCGCATCGCAAAGGCATCATCCATCGAGACATCAAGCCCAGCAATATTCTCATCAACGCGCACAATATGCCCATGCTCGCCGATTTCGGCATCGCCGGGACCGTCTATGGGCGTCCGGGTGTCGGCTTCACCATCGCGTGGGCCGCGCCGGAGGTGCTTGCCCAAGGCGGTGGCGGTAATGAATCGTCCGATATCTATTCGCTTGGCGCCACGCTGTTCGCCATGCTGATCGGCCAATCGCCGTACGAGTATTTCTACGCCGATGTGCTGGGCGATTCCCAACGGCAGGTGCGGGCCGAACGGCTCAAGTCCGTCATTCTCAACAATCCGCTGCCCAAGCTCAACCGTCCCGACGTGCCGGCCGAAGTGGAACGGGTGTTGCGTAAGGCCTTGAGCCGTACGCCCGAGGATCGTTACTATTCCGCGTTGGAGTTCGCGCGCGACATGCAGCGCGTGCAACAGGCCTTGTATGGCCGTGCCGTGCAGACCACCGTCGAGGGTGTGCCGGATTATCCGCAGAACATGTACGCGCAGACTTCCGCATTCGACCAGTCCGCCCCGGTTGCGAAACAGCATGCCCGGTGGGCGAAGCCGTTGGCCGTCACGGTTGCTGCGGCGGCCGCCGTGGTCGTGATGGCGTTGGCGTTCGTCACCGTCGTCATGCCGAATATGGATGCGGCTTCCGACAACAGCAAGGTGCAGGTGCAGAACCATGGCGCCCAGAACCATGCCGAGGACGATCCCGATTCGGCGATCACGTCGGGCAGTGTGCCGAGCGTGCAGGATCTTACGGGCGAATACACCGCCGACGGCAAAGTGCGGTTCACGTGGGTCAATCCTTCGCCGAAGGATGGCGATTCTTACGCGTGGTCGCTGGTCGGCGATTCGGGAACCGACCCGAACGCGCAGGGCACCACCACGGAGTCGACGAGTATCGAAATCGTTCCGGCCGACGGCGCGCAGACGTGCGTGCAGGTGAGTCTGGTTCGCGCGGACCGGCAGATGTCCGAGAATCCCATGATCGCGTGCGCGGCCAAGCCGTGAGTTTGCGGCCGGATGCGGGTGACATGAACCGATACGAACCAATACAGCCCGGCATGCATGCGGGCAAACAGGTAGGCGCATGCGGTTGGATGCGCGGTCAAGCAAAGTTTGGGCACAATCAGGGAAGAGCCAGTCGATGAGCAAGCATAGGAACGCCGAGAACCAGTCGGCGCAATCGTACGAACGGCAGTTGCGATTCGGGTCGATGCTGCGCAAGCTGCTGCCTTCCGGCAGTCGCCGGTGGATCACGCCGATCGTCATGCTGCTGCTGTTGCTGGGCATCGTCGCCGGGGCCGTCATCGTCAGTTCGGTGACGCAACGTCACGTGCAGCTCGACGATGGCACCGTGTGGGTCACTTCGCTCAAGGACCGCAAGGCCGCCCGTTTCAACGTGCGCAACCGGGACGCCGACGCGGGCGTCGCCTCCACTGCGGCCCGGTTCGACGTGGCCCAGCATGATGGCTCCACCGTGATCTCCGAAGGTACGAAGGCCAGCAACATCGAGGCCTCCACCGTCAGCGAAAGCGGCAACACCACCATCAAATCGGATATGCGGACCGTCGTCGGAGGCAACACCGCGGCGTTCATCAACGTCAAGACGGGCAATGTGTGGGTCGGGTCCGCCGATGATGTGAAATCCATGAATCCGACCACCGATTCGCCGAAGATGAAGCTGGGGTCGGGTGGCCGTATCGCGGTGACGCATGACGGTGTCGTCTACGGCTACCGCACGTCCGACGGCGCGGTGCTCAGTGTCGACGGACCTCAGGGAACACCCGGCAAGGATGCGACGATCAAGGGCGCCACGAATGTCGAATCGTTCACCGTGGTCGGCAAGACGCCGGTCGTAGCCGGTGCCGGCAAGGTGTTCTGGCCGAAGGGCAGCGCGGATATCGGCCTGCAGGGTCAGGCGACGTTGCAGGCGCCGTCCACGGATGGCAGGCAGACTGGCTGGGTGGCGGTTTCCACGCCGCGGGGCATCGCCATGGTCGATTTGGGTAGTAAAAAGGTCACGCAGCTGCCGAATGCCGGCAAGGGCGATGCCGTGCAGCCGGCGTCCACCAATGGCTGCGTGTTCGCCGCGTGGGCGCAGAAGGCCAACAATTACATCAGGGTGTGCGCGGCGAACGACAAGGACGCACAGTTTTCCTCGTTGGAAGATGTCAATCCCACCTCGCAGCTCGTGTTCCGCACCAACCATCGTCTGGTGGTGCTCAACGACGTGGTCAACGGCAATGTGTGGAATCCGCAGGAGTCCACCAAGGTCATCAAAATCCAGTGGAACAAGGTGGAGACCAAGCAGTCGAAGCAACAGCAGCAGAACAACGACAGCGCCAACAACCAGCATAATTTCAGCAAGAACTGTTCGGCGCAGTCGGGGCAGATCAAGGCCGTGGACGATTCGTTCGGCGCGCGCGTGGGATCGCAGCAGATTCTCGACGTGTTGCGCAACGACGAGCAGACCGACTGTTCCGTGCTGCGCATCACGTCGGTGAGCGCTCCGGATGGCGCGAACATCACCGTCTCCCCCGTCTATGACGGCCGGTATCTGCAGCTCGACGCCTCCGGTGCCGCCGCGGGCAACGTGTCCTTCAGCTATGAGATTTCCGACGGGCGCGGGCAGACGTCCAGCGCCACCGTGTCGCTCACGCTGGCCGGCGGCGACGACCATGCGCCGCTGCAGAGCGACACTCCGCCGGAAATCGACGTGGAGCAGGGTGCTTCGTACACCGCGAACGCGTTGGGCAGCTTCTCCGACCCCGACGGCGATCCGCTGACCTTGGTGTCGGCATCGCCGCAGAACACCGATCAGGTGACGGTGTCCACGCGAGCCGACGGACAATTGGTCTTCAACGCCGGTTCGATGTCGTCCGGCAGGGCGGGCATCGAGGTCACGGTGTCCGACGGCCAGCAGACCGGCATCGGCATGATCTACTTCTCCGTGAAGCCGGCGAACACGCTGGGCGCGGTCATCGACCCCGTGGTCAAACAGACCACGCCCGACACCCGCACCACCATCGCGCTCAAACCGTACGTGCACGGCACGTCCGTCGAACCGGCCGAATTGACCGCGGTGGAGACGCCGTCCGGCGCGGCCACCACCATGAACGCCACCGACATGTCGATCACGTTCACCGCCTCCAATCCCGGCACCTACTATGTGCCGTACACCATCACGCAGGGTTCCATTCCGTCGACCGGTCTGGCTCGTGTGGAGGTGCAGGCGGTGGCCGGAGACGCCGCCAAGCCGATCGCGGCGAACGATGTGGCGCTGCTAGGCGCGGACAATACCGCGATTATGGAGCCGCTTGCCAACGACGTCGACCCGATGGGCGGCGTGCTGTCGGTGACCAGCGTCACCGCGGACGCGCAAAGCGGCATCAAAACCGGTGTGGTGAGCAACAAGCGCGTCTATATCACCGCGCGTCAGGTGCCTACCGAGCCGGTGCGGATCTCCTACACCGTGGCCAACGCGGCCGGATCGTCGACCGGCGTCATCGTCCTGCAGCCGCCGGCGCTGACCACGTCGAATTCCGTGCCGAAGGCCGAGAACATCACCACACAGGTGCGCACCGAAGGCATCGTGTCCGTGGACGTGCTCGACCATGTCACGTATTCCGACGGCACCACGGTGAGCCTGCAGAACGATTTGCAGTATGACAAGAACACGTTCAAGGGTCTGGTGTTCGTGTCCGGCGACACCGTGCGCTATCAGGCCACCAGACAAACCGGCTCCTTCCCCGTCACCTACACGGTGAAGGACAATCTCGGCAACGCGGCCTCGGCCACCATCACCATCAACGTGCATCAGAAGGACGCGTCCAACAAGGCGGCTCCGACACCGTCCGACGTCGAGGCGCAGGTGGCGGCCGGTCAGAAGGTGCAGATTCCGATCACGCTCACCGGCATCGACGCTGACGGCGATGACGTGCAGCTGCTCGGCTTGGGCAACAAAGCGCCGAAACTGGGCCGTATCAGCGAGGTGGGCGCCACGTATCTGGTGTATGAGGCGTATGCCGATTCGTCCGGAACGGACACGTTCTCCTACGCCGTGGAGGATTGGACCGGTCAGAGGGCCACCGCGCAGGTGCGTGTGGGCGTGTTCAAATCCGGAGCCGATTCGGGTGTGTACGCGCGCGACGACGAGATCACGCTGCGTCCGAACACCGCGGCCACCGTGCCGGTGGCGCAGAACGACATTTCCGGGGACAATACTGATCTGACCGTGGCCAAGGACGTGGAATCGCAAGGCATCGGCGGCATTCAGGTCGTTGACAACATGCTGTCGTTCACCACGCCGAAGCAGGCGGGCACGTATTACGTGGTCTACACCGTCAAGGACAAGGCTGGCCTGTCCGATTCGGCGACGTTGACGGTGAATGTCGACGAGAACGCCGCCATCGACCCGCCGACCGCGTACGATTACCGTGTTCCGGCCGCCGCCACGATCGACAAGAAATCCGTGGACGTGGACGTTTCGCAGTGGATCGCCAATCCGTCCGGCACCGCCGACGAGCTTCAGGTGGGCGTGGATCCTTCCGCGACCGACCATGCGCATGTCAAGGGCGGCAAGGATTCCACCATCATCACCGTTGATCTGACCGACGAGGCGCGCGCGGTGCCGTACACCGTCACGAACACGACGTACGGCATCACGTCCACCGCGTTCATCCAAGTGCCCGCATATGGCGTGTTTCCGCCGGTTCTGCGTCCGAAGGCGCCGGCGTTGAAGGTCAATGCGCGTGAGACCATCACCATCAACATCGCCGACTACGTGCGTGTGGGCGCGGGCAAGACCGCGTATGTGGACGGCGCCGATTCGGTGAGCGCCACGAAGGCCGCGGACGGCGACCTGTACGTCAACGACCAGACGTTGAGGTTCACCGCGCCGAAGGATTACGCGGGTCCCGCGTCCATCACCTTCACCGCGGTGGACGGCAAGCGAGACAAGAACGACAAGGTGAAGATCGTCAATTCGGCGGTGCTCACGCTTCCGATCACGGTGATCGGACGTGAGGTTCCGCCGCCGACGTTCTCATCCTCCACCGTCGATGTGGTGGCCGGCGAGAAGGCCACTACCATCGATCTGACGGCGCTGACCCATTCGGCGTCGGGCCTGTACGAGGATGAGAAGCAGTACTCGTATTCCGGCGGCGTGAATTCCGGCAGTGTGGATGCCAGAGTGTCTCCCTCCGGCACGTTGACCGTGTCCGCGGACAAGACGGCCACGCCGGACACCACGGTGAGCGTGCCCGTCTCGATCAAATATGCGAAGGGTACGGTGAGCGCCGGTATGACCGTGCGCGTCACCGCGTCCAACAGGCCGCTCGCCCGTGTCACCGAGAAGACCGTGAAAATCAAGGCCGGTTCCAGCGAGCAGGTGAATCTGCTGTCCGACGCGTACAATCCGTTCCCCGACACTCCGCTGACGGTGACCGGATGCACGTCCGATGGCGCGTCGAAGCTGACGGTGGATTGCCCGTCCAACGGCGTGGTGTCCATCAGGGCGGCTTCCGACATCGGCGCGAACACCAACAAGGTGGTCGTCACCGTGCGCGACGCCACCAAAACAAAGGAACGTGAGGTGACCGGCACCATCAGCGTTTCGGTGATGGACAAGCCTGATGCGCCGCTGCTTTCCGCGGTGTCCGGCGACCCGCAGGATGGCGCCGTGAATCTGAGCTGGACGGCCGGTTCGGCCAACGGCAGCCCGATCACCGAATACAAGGTGATGTGGGGCGGAGACGCGTCCGGCGAGCGCTCGTGCGGGCAGAAGACCTCCTGTCTCATCGACGGGTTGAAGAACGGCAAGACCTACTCGTTCAAGGTGCAGGCTAGGAACGAGGTCGGCTGGTCCAAGGATTCCAACGCCGTCGAGGGCACGCCGGACAAGCTGCCTGATGCGCCGACGGATGTGACGGCCAGTGTGAAGGGCAACACGGTGAGCGTCACGTGGAAGGCTCCGGACGGCAATTTCTCGTCGGTGGACAATTACGAGGTGACTTTGTCCGGCAGGAACGCGCCTTCCAAGCAGACGACAAATTCCACCGGAATCGATTTTGTTTTCGATAACAACGCGATTTCCGACGGCGACTCGTACACGGCTACGGTACGCGCCCACAACAAGGTGAATTGGAGCCAACCGTCCAAGGCGTCCGACGCGGTCAAGCCGTGGGGCAAGCCCGATGCGCCGAAGATCTCCGTGACGAACGACGACACCACGGGAACCGTCACCGTCGAATCCGTGGGCAACACCCGCAACGCGGGATGCAAGGCCGTCGAGATTTCCGGAGATGTCAGCGCAAGCATCGACGGATGTTCCGGATCCTACGATTTCAAGATTCCGGACCATGATCTCAACACCAGGGAATACACCATCAAGGCGGCGGTGGTCGGCAAGGAGAAAACGACCAGCGACGATTCGACCGTGCGTTTCACACCGAAATACGCGGTGAAGGCGCCCGAATCGGTCAGCGTCAAGGGGCATGACGACGTGTGCGTAGTCAATTGGAAGGAGAACGGCCACGCCGACGGGTTCACGGTGAGCGCGGACGGACTCGGCTCCTACCATGCCGGTGCTTCCGAACGATCGCACGATTTCCCGCTCAAGGAATGGCAGTCCTGTTCCTCGGGCTCCGACACGCAGCATTTCAATGGCGCGGCAAGCACCTCCAAGTCCGGCAGGGCCGATCCGGCATACGTCCGCAAGGTGAAGGCCGCCGTCAAGGCGCCGATGCTGACGTGGGACGCCAATGATCCGAACATCATCAAGGTCAGCGGCGGATCGGTGAACATGTACGGCCAGCCCGGCAAAACCGTGATCACCTTCACCGCGGACGGCAAATCCTATGACGTCGCCTGGGCATTGGGCTCCGACAAACTGAACGTCAAGGACGTGCTGCCGACCGGAGCCGATTACGCGTGGAAGGCGAAGGTGGTGGGCACCGACACCGCGCTCAACAACGAGGACAATGGCGGCACACTGCTGGACCATGACAGGTACAAGGCTCCCACGCCGAAACCCGAACCGTCGGAACCTTCAGAACCATCAAAACCGTCGGAACCATCGGATTCTGACGCGTCCACGGAAGGCGAAGCGGCCACGTGGAATGACCGGCCTGTGGCATCCTCCGTCGCCCTGTCCACCGTCGACGGCGCATCCAAGCCTTGGATCCGCGGCCTGGCCTACTACGCCAGATGGTGAAACGGACGATCACAGCAATCGCAAACACAACGAACCATCCACACGAGCAACACAACAAGCAAGGAGCAACCCATGAGCAACGATTTCGATGACGCCACCCAGCTGGGTTCCATCGGCCATAATCCAAACGTTCCCAGCCAACCCGGCCAGCAGCAGCCGGCGTTCCACACGCCGAATCTGCCGGAGCAGCCGCAAGCCGATGAGGATCCGGAGGGCACGCTGCTGAGCGCGCACGGCACCACCCAACCGGCGTTGCCGCAACAGTCCGCCCCGGCAACGCCGAACCAGCCGCGGTTCCGTCAGCCGATGCCGCAGAACCTTCGCCAACCGGCCGCCAATCCGGCAGTCGCAATGCCCGCGCAGCAGCCCGTCCAGCCACCCCAACCCGTCCAGCCCAGCCAGCCTGTACAGCCCGTCAAACAATCCCAGCCGGTCGTCGACACGTCCATGATGACCGCACCCAGCAAAGACATCACCGAATTCCATGAGAAGTTCGCCAAGCTCGTAGACAACGTCTCCCAGGTCGTGGTCGGCAAGGAAGCACCCATCCGCCAATGCGCCACAGCCATGGTGGTCGGCGGGCACATCCTGCTCGAAGACAACCCAGGCACCGGCAAAACCCAGCTGGCGCGAGGCCTTGCCAACTCCATCGACATGTCGTTCAAACGCATCCAGTTCACCCCGGACCTGCTGCCGTCCGACGTGGTCGGCGTCACCTACTACGACCAGAAGCGCGGCGAATTCGAATACCGCGAAGGCCCGATCTTCGCGTCCATCGTGCTCGCCGACGAAATCAACCGCGCCTCACCGAAAACACAGTCCGCACTGCTCGAAGTCATGGAAGAGCAGAAGGTCACCGTCGACGGCGTCACCCACCCGGTGCCGCAGCCGTTCATGGTCATCGCCACCCAGAACCCGATCGAACAGCTCGGCACCTACAAGCTGCCGGAAGCGCAGATGGACCGTTTCCTCATCAAAACCACCATCGGCTATCCAAGCCACGACGTGAGCGTCAACATCCTGAAACAGGTCAACGTCACCGACCGCGCCGCCACCGTGCATCCGGTGCTCACCAGCGAAGACGTGCTGCGCATGCGCAACATCAGCGAAACCGTGCATCTCGACGACGCGATCCTCGAATACATCGTGCGACTGGTGGAAGCCACCCGCCACAACGAACGCATCCAAGTCGGCTCCTCCATGCGAGGCGCGCTCGCCTTGACCCGCTGCGCGCGCGTATGGGCCGCCTCCGACAACCGCGGCTACGTAGTGCCCGACGACGTCAAAAACCTCGCCGTACCCGTGCTCGCGCACCGCATCACCCTCACCGCCGAAGCCACCTTCGCCGGCAACACCCCCGAACAGATGATCGGCCAGATCCTCGAAGACGTGCCGGCCCCAACCCTGGGCGCCAACGCCTGAAACACAATCCACCCCGGCATACGCACCACACAATCCGAAAGGTCAAGGAATGCGGCATTCGCACACAGTGCAGCGCAGACGGACCATCCAACGATCCCTACGCCGCCTCAAACATCGCATCAAGCGACTGGCCACCTCATACGTGTCGCCGCTTGGCTGGGCGGTGACGGCGCTCGCCGTCGCCTCGCTGGTGGCGTTCGTCCTGCTGGGATGGCATGAGCTGCTGGCCATGGCGGTGGTGTTCGCGGTCATGCTGGCCGCGGCGGTCATGCTTTCCCTTGGCAACACCTCGTTCCAAGCCACCATCGACGTGTCCAGCAGACGCGTCACGGTGTCAGACACGGTGAAAGTCGACGTCTGCGTGGACAATCCGGGCCGCACCCCCACCACGTCGGCGCGCGGCGACCTGCCCATCGGAGACAACCACGAACGGTTCGCCATTCCCATGCTCGCCGCAGGCCAGTCACGCCAGACGACCGTGGAATTCACCGCCGTCAGCCGCGCGGTGCTGCCCATCGGCCCGCTATCCATCCGCAAAGGCGACCCGTTCGGTCTGATCCGCCACGAAAAGAAACTCGTGGACCAGATCAACGTGTTCATTCATCCGCAGACCGTGCTGCTCAGCACCCTGAACGCCGGCATTCCACGCGATTTGGAAGGTCAGCCAAGCGGCGAAATCGTCGACGACGACCTCGACTTCTACGGCCTGCGCGAATACGAGCCCGGCGATGACGTACGCAACGTGCATTGGCTCAGCTCCGCGAAAACCGGATCGCTTATGATCCGCCAATACGAAGCCACCCGCCGTACCGACACCGCTCTGACCATCAGCGTGAACCCGGATGATTACATCGATTCCCAGGAATTCGAACTGGCCGTATCCGTCCACGCCTCCATCGGCGTGCAATGCCTGCAGCAGAACCGGCCAGTCACCGCGCATGCCGGTTCCACGCACGCCATTCCGCGCAACGCCACGGAATTTCTCGATGGCTGCAGCGGCATCGACCCTGACATCGACGACAATCCCAACCTCGCGCAAACCACTCTCGAACATGCCCCCGACGCATCCTTCTACTTCTTCACCGTCGGCAGGCTCAAAACCATCGACGACATCAAACACATGGTCCTCGCACTCCCCCGCTCCGCAACCTGCGTGGTGCTTCAAGCCGCAACCGGCCAACCGCGCGCCATCAAACGCTACTCCGACTTCACCTTGGCAACCGTGGGAGACCTCAACGACCTCCCCATGATCATGGGGGTGCTGGCATGAGCACCACATTCACCAACACCGGCAATTTCACCGGCAACCTCACCGGCACAGGCACCAACTCCGCCAACACCAACACTGGCATGGCGACCGGCACAGGCACCGGCTCATGGGCGGACTCCACCCACTCCGTCATCTGGATGTCCCGCAGCGGCAAGTCCCCAGCCATGCCCAACACCAACCAGCCACACGCCGCGCAATACGCAAGCCTCACGGTCGCCGCCCTGCTGACCATCGCCGCAGCCAGCAACCTCATCGACGTATACGGCTCCGCCCTGTCTTGGACGAGCGCCGCAATCCCCGCCACCATCATCGGCTCGCTCGTGGCGCTTGCCGGTCTCGTTCCCGCGTTGCGCCTGTGGTGGCAGATGCTGTTCATGGCGTGTGCGCAGCTGGTGGTCGGCCCGGTCATCTTCCTGAATGGCACCACCATCGCCCATGTCATTCCCACATTGCGCACGTTGACGCAGGGGTGGATGCGGATGCTCGGCTCGTTCAAATACCTGCTGGCCATCGACCCGCCGACCGGCACCGGCGACGGCTCGCTGCTCGCCGTGTGGACGATCTGCCTGTGGGCCGCGCTGCTGGCCGGTATCTTCGCGGTTGCGGAGGATGGCCGGCTTACGATGGTCGCGGTCGTTCCCGTCGTGGCGAATCTTGCGATCTGCGCGCTGCTTGGCACGTCGAGCGGCTTCTACCGTATGGCGATCGGCACGATTATGGCGGTCGTGCTGGTGGTTTGGGTCAGCGCGCGTTGGAAACTGTTGGAATTGGGCCGTTGGCTCAGTTCCGTAGTCATCGTGCTGCTGGCTTCGGCTGTGGCGATCGGCGGATGCTTGGTGGTCGGGCAAAACCGCACCATTCTGCGCGACCATTATGATCCGCCGCTGAGCCCGTACGATTACACCAGCCCGTTGAGCGGCATGCGTTCGTATATCAAGAACCATAAGGACGATGTGCTGCTGACCGTCGACGATCTGCCGGCCGGTTCCACGGTGCGTTTGGCGGTTATGGACCGTTTCGACGGCAATGTGTGGAACCTGTCCGATTCCACCATGGCTTCGGATTCCTCCAACTACCATCGTGTGGGCGATTCCATCACAAACAACGCCACCGGCAAGCGGTTCACCGCGAAATTCACGGTCGATGACGGTTTGAGCGACTATTGGCTGCCGATGGCCGGCGCGGCTTCCAGCGTGAAGTTCGCCACATCGTCGGACGCCGATTCGTTCTACTACAACACCGACACCATGTCGGCGATCTACCCTTCGCGCACCTCTCCGGGATTGTCCTATACGGAAACCGGCGTCATTCCACGGACGCCGACGGATAAGGAGATCGCCAAGGCGAATGCTTCCTCCATCAGCCAGCCCAAGGCGGAGGATGTGCCCGATTGCGTGGATAAGCTGGCCACCGCGATTGCGGGCGGCCAGTCCAAGGGCGGCGAGGCCGCGCAGTCTCTTGCCGACAAGCTCAGGGAATCCGGCTGGTTCTCCCATGGTTTGAATGGCGATTACCCATCCAGAGCCGGTCACGGCAACTATCGTATCGACCAGCTGCTCGCCGGCAGTGCGATGGTTGGAGACAGCGAGCAATACGCTTCCGCGATGGCGCTTATGGCCCGCAGTCTCGGCTTGCCGAGCCGCGTGGTGCTGGGCTTCCTGCCGAAGAACGACGAGGGCGAGATCAGTGACAGCCGCACCGAGAAGCATGGCAAAACCACCACCACGAAATTCACCGGCAACGATGTTACCGCTTGGGTGGAGATCAAGCTGGACGGTTACGGATGGGTGGCGTTCTACCCGACACCGAAGGAAACGAAGGTTCCCGACGAGAACCAGAATCTCACTCCGCCCAATCCGCAGACCTTGGTGCGTCAGCCTCCGGTGCCGCTTACCGATCCGCTGCGTGACGACAACCAAGCCAAGGTCAAAACGTCGCTTGGCGGCAGCATGGCCGACGAGACACCGACGAGCCTGTTCTGGCAGCGTTTCGGCAGAATCGTCAGAAAAGTCGCCATCTACGGCAGCCCTCTGTGGACGGTGCCCATCGTCTGCGGCCTGCTGCTCGCCATCAAGGCGATCGCCCTGGCTCGGGCGCGCAGGCATGGCAGCGCATCGCAACGCGTCGCTGCCGGATGGCAGGCGGTCGCGGCGCTTGCCCGGCAAAGCGGCCTTGACGTCCAAGGCACCAGAAACGAGCAGGCGCAGGCCATCGCCGAACAGATGGGCTTCGAAGCCGATACACTGCTCGCGCTGGGCAGGGAGGCTGATTACGCGGCCTTCTCCGGAGGCGATGTCACGCAGGAGCATGCGGAACGCTACTGGCATGACATCGCCGAAGAACGAAAGTTCATGCTCGGCTCGCTGCCGACGTTCCGCAGGTGGCGGGCGAAACTATCGCTTGCGGACGTGTTCCACTTCCGGAAAATCCGCTTGCGGAAAATCGGTGTGAAAGGGCGGGACTCATGAACGTCAAACATATTGAGGTCGGTCTGAACAGCAATATCGGCTTGCGTAGGAAAGACAACCAGGACAGCGCCTGCGCAGGCAACGGCGTGTATGTGGTGTGCGACGGCATGGGTGGCGGCAAGGGCGGCAAGCAGGCCAGTTCCGATGTTGCGGAACGGTTCGCGCGTTTGGCCGAACTGCCGACGCGCGATCTTGACGCGATTGACGAAACGCTGATCCTTGCCCAGCAGGAGGTGCTCCGTCTGGGTGAGCAGCTCGGCGGCGTTGCGGGCACTACCATCAGCGGCGTGCTGCTGCCGACGCGTGTCGGCGATGACGCGATATGTTCCGACGAACGGTGTTACATCGTCAATGTGGGCGATTCCCGCACGTACCATATGCGCGCCGACGGCAATGGCGCGTGGCTGGCGGATTCGCTGACGTGCATCACCCGCGACCATTCGGAACGGCAGAACGCCATCGATTCGGGGCAGATGCTGCCCGATGAGGCGAGCCGTTGCATTCCGCGCAACATCATCACGCAATGTGTCGGCGCGCCTGCCGGCATCCAGCCTGACTGGTACGCCGCGCGTGCGGACGGACGGTTCATCATCTGTTCCGATGGGCTGCATGCGCAGATCGGCCGTGAGCAGCTTGCCGAGATCGCGGCGGCGTACGCCGACCCGCAGATGGCCGCGGACATGCTGGTACGCGCCGCGCTGAACGCCGGCGGCCGCGACAACATCACCGTCATCGTGGTGGATATGCGTTCCGATATGCCGTGCGACGAGGATTGGAACGTCAGCAAGATCGGCGATGACGAGGATATCGACGATGCGCTGGACGGTACGTTGCAAACGTTACGAGTCATTCAATAAGATGGTTACAGACCACGAGACAAGGAGATCATGATGGTCGATTTCGATGCCGCGGTGGCGGCCGTGCAGGATCCGAACGCCGATCCCGTGTTCCTGGCGAAAATCGCGTACGAGAATCCGGAATTCGGTGCGAATGTCGTTGCCAATCCGCGAGCGTACCCGGGTCTGAAGCGTTGGGTCGCCGAATTCGGCGATGAGCGCGCCCGCCAGCAGCTGGTGGCGATGGGCTGGCCGGTTCCGCAAAATGGCGTGCAGCCGCAGCCGATTGCCGAACCGACGGCCCAGCCAATGGCCGAACCGGTTGCCGAACAGGTCCAGCCGGAACAGCAGTATCAGCCGGCAGTGGCGGAACAGTTCCAGCAGAAGCAGCAGTATCAGCCGGAACAGCCGGTGAACCAGCAATACGGTCAGGACGCTGCCTATGCGGCGTCTAACGAGGCTTCGACCGAGTATGTCGACCCATACATGAATCCCGCCGATTTGTCCGAAGTGGCCGATTATTCATCGAGCCAGCCGCAGAACGAACCGGAACAGCAGTATGCCGAACAGCAGTATGCCGCGGCCCAGGAATCGCCGGCAGACGCGGGGTTCACCGCGGAACTGGCCATGACCACCACCGATCAGATGTTGATGGCCCGTATCGCCAGCGAAGCGCCGGAGCTTCGTCCGTGTCTTGCGCGCAATCCGTACATCTATCCGGAATTGCTTGCCTGGCTTGGCCAGTTGAACGATTCGGCCATCAACGCGGCCATTCGTCTGCGCCAGCAGTGAGCTAACGCCGATTATCAGACCATTTGAAACATAAGGGGTTGTCGCGGGAATCTCCGTGACAACCCCTTATCGTCTTACCGCTAACCGTCCGCGCCGACGCTGTCAACACAAATCGTCAACGCAGTCCGTCAGCGTAATCGTGTCTTCACTGACAAACGCCCTCACTGTTTGCGGAATTGGAAGAACTGGTCGCCGATACGCACCGTGCATGGCGCCTCCAGCTGCATCGGCTTGTGTTCCACTTTGGTTTCGACATCGTCTTGGATGATGTACGTGCCGTTGAGCGAACCGTAATCCTCTATCCACAGCGTGCCATCCTGGTCGAAGCTGATCGCCGCATGGTTGCGTGAGATTGTGCGCGTCGGATCCTCCAGCTTGACCGATTTGGCGCCGGCGGGCACTTCGGCCGAAGGCTTGCGGCCAAGGAGCACGCCCATATCCACGATCACCTGCTGTCCGGTCTGCTCGTTGTCCAGCACGTACGTGTGCTTCGGCTGCTTCATGGTGAAGGCTTCGGAAAGCACGGTGCCGTCCCAGTCGATATCGTCCTCGTCCGAAACGGCAGCGTCGCCCTTCGCAACGGAAACATCCTGCATATCGTGGTCGTCCGATTCGTTCTGTGCGGCGAGCCGTTCGCGTGTTTCCAAGGAATCGGCGGCATTGTCGACGGGTTCGGCTGTGGGTTGCGCCATCACCGTGACGTCATCGTCATACCACCCTGGTTCGGGCGGCGGCGGGTAAGGTAGAAAACTCATATTCCCATTGTAGGAAGGTGACGTCCATGCCGTCTGACGATACTCATTCTGCAATACGATGCTCGCATATTCCGTCTCAAAATATTATGCTGTAACTCGTCAAAAGAGACGGACACGTCGATGTTTCCCTCCGTGTTCACGGATTCGACATTCAAAAAGGAAAAAGGATAAGAAGGACTTTTCTCATGGCGAACACTCCTCCGTATGGTCAACCGCAGAATGGGCAACCGCAGTATAACCAGCCTCCGCAGCCGCAGGCGCCAAACTACAGTCAGCCACAGCCGGGCGGGCCTCAATACGGACAGCCGCAACCCATGCCATACGGCCAGCCGCAGCAATACGGACAACCGCAACCTTATGGACCGCCTCCGCCGCCGCTGCCGCACTATCGCCGTTTTCGAGGTTCTGGATTGCGCGCAACGTAAGCCAGGATTATACGAGCATCGTCTTGAACGGGCAGTAGAGCGCAAACCTCAAACACTATCAGCTATGTTACCGCTGACGACATATCCCCTCCTTACGCAACCAGTTCCAACAACGCTTGGGTTAGCTGCAACAGAGATGCGTAAAAACCGTTGGGGGATTCACGTTCTACCGCTTCGCGCAAGGCTGGCATCCAGGAAAGCGGGCGGGTGCGCACGAAGTCGACAGCATGCTGCGCCGCGCTCAGGGCGTTTTGCGTATTCGCATCCGCGCCTTCGCTCGCAGCAGAGGGAACGCACCCTGCATCTGCGCCCCAATCCTCGCCTTCACCTGCTCGGCGGCATAATTCGCTTGCCAGCAGAAGCTCGATGCCCATATGGTCCTCATACTGTCTACCCGCCTGCGCCAACTCCAAACCGTTGTCGCGCAAGGCCGTGCGCATCTGATGAGTCGCCTCGCCGAACCCGACGGCACAACCCTGCTGGCGGTAAAACGTCTCCCACGGGGCAACAGCCGGTTTCGGCGGCCCCACAAACAGATGCGCGAACTCCACCGATGCGCGTTGCACTCGATCATCAAGATTACTCGCGCCATCCCTGGCGTCTAAAACACAAACACCGGTTTGCGCTTCCCGCGACGCGGCCGCCGCCTCTTCGCGCCCGTCAAGATACTTCGCCAGCTTATCTGCCGCATTCGCCACCTCGGCGTCTTCGCACGCCGCAAGCTCTTCCCATAGGCAAGCATCAAATATAGCCGCACTCTGCACACCTGCCTGCAAGGGCGGCGTTAAAAGCGCGTTGCCGGCAATCGCCAGCCAGGGCGCCACCTGCACAAACGTTTCCCTATCCACCATCATCGCCACCGTGCTCTCCGGACGCGTCGAACTGCACATGTACCCGCAAAAGCCCAAGCCGGAAGCCCTCGACGCACACGACGCCGTCGCCCAAGCGATCTGGCAGAGCAGTCCGGACAACGCGCGCCAGGCCATGCACCGCATCGTCGACGAAGTCGCCGAAACGCTGCAGCTCAGCTGACGCACACATCCGCGCCACATCCTGAGCAATTTCTTGTCGCCCCTTGACACCGCACCTACAATAAAACCGTCTTATTGATAACCCAACCATTAAGGGGAGAATTATGCTCACTGACGAGTACGTGAAGCGCGTCTACGCTCAGGTCGAACAGCGCGACGGCGACCAGCCGGAGTTCCTTCAGGCTGTACGCGAGGTGTTCGAGACCATCCAGCCGGTAGTCGAGAAGCACCCGGAGTACGAGAAGGCAGGCGTGCTGGAGCGCATCGTCGAGCCGGAGCGCGTGGTGAAGTTCCGCGTGGCCTGGACCGATGATGAGGGCAAGGTGCAGGTGAACCGTGGTTACCGCGTGCAGTTCAACTCCGCCATCGGACCATACAAGGGCGGCCTGCGCTTCCACCCGACCGTCAACGAGGGCGTCATCAAGTTCCTCGGCTTCGAGCAGATCCTCAAGAACTCTCTGACCACGCTGCCCATGGGCGGCGGCAAGGGCGGCTCCGACTTCAACCCGAAGGGCCGTTCCGACGCTGAAGTGATGCGTTTCTGCCAGGCGTTCATG
>OJKO01000405.1_pt1 | contig 18024 bp, 13 predicted proteins | sample 1596541 | NCBI WGS metagenome assembly OJKO01 (sample SAMEA4350163, study PRJEB24818) | metagenome | biome: human; feature: gut; material: faeces | place: Denmark | collected 2013-09
GTGCGAATCTACATCAGACTTTTTGATAGTTAAATTTGTCTTATATTTTGTGCTTAATTTACTGATTTACAGTGTGCTAAGTTGCTAAAACATAATCAAAAACGAGAACATGGAACTGGACACCCTAATTAATAATACCAGCTGTAAAACTGGATTGGATTCATATAAAAAGAAGTATATCCTAGGGATATATTCTTATTTATAGGCAAATATAGACAAATAATCGTGATTGATTTGTCAATATAATCGAATTTCTGTCATTTTTTCTCCATTTTTCTGTGTTTTGTCTTCATTTTGGTGTAACTTTGCACCTGAAATTAGAAAATTGCATTCATGAATACAAAGATAAACGAATTTGAAGTGATGGCACCAGTGGGCTCACGCGAGTCACTGGCTGCTGCCATACAGGCTGGCGCCGACTCCGTATACTTTGGTATCGGCAAGTTGAACATGCGATCCCATTCAGCCAATCATTTTACTATCGATGATTTGCGTGAGATTGCTGCTACCTGCAACGAGCATGGTATCAAGACCTATCTCACCGTCAATACTGTCATCTACGATAACGACATCCCAACGATGAAGGAAATCATCGATGCTGCCAAGGAGGCAGGCATCTCTGCTGTCATCGCCAGCGATGTGGCTGTAATGAGCTATTGCAATGAAGTGGGCGAGGAGGTTCACTTATCTACACAGTTAAATATCTCAAACACAGAGGCTTTGAAATTTTATGCACGCTTTGCTGATGTTTCCGTACTGGCACGTGAATTGAATATGGACCAGGTGAAGCACATCCATGGGCAGATAGAACAGCAGAACATCTGTGGACCTATGGGCAAGCAGATCCGCATCGAAATGTTCTGTCATGGTGCTCTGTGCATGGCTGTATCGGGCAAGTGCTACATGAGTCTCGCTAATGCCAACCGCTCTGCCAACCGTGGCGAGTGTGTGCAGATCTGCCGCCGCAGCTATACTGTTACAGATAACGAAACTGGCAACCAGCTTGAAATCGACAACAAGTATGTGATGAGTCCGAAGGACCTGAAGACCATCCGCTTCATCGACCGCATGATGGATGCCGGTGTGCGCGTCTTCAAGATTGAAGGCCGTGCCCGTGGTCCTGAATACGTATATACCGTAGTGAAATGTTATAAGGAGGCGATAGCTGCCGTGCTCGACGGAACCTTTACCGAGGAGAAGAAGGATGAGTGGGATGAGAAACTCGCCACCGTCTTCAACCGTGGTTTCTGGGATGGTTATTACCAGGGGCAGACTCTCGGTGAATGGAATAAGCATTACGGTTCCGTAGCTACTGAGAAGAAGGTGCTCGTGGGCAAGGTGATGAAATATTTCTCTAAGTTGGGTGTGGCAGAAGTAGCCGTAGAGGCATCTACCTTCGACAAGGGCGAGAAACTGCTGATTACGGGTAACACCACCGGTGTGATGTATCTCCATGCCGATGAAATCCGCTACGACCTGAAACCGGTAGAAACAGCGCAGCAGGGCTGGAGAGTTTCCATCCCTGTACCAGATAAGGTACGCCCTAACGACAAGCTCTATAAGTTGATTACAGTAAACGAAATTAAAGAAATAAAATAATGGCAACAATTAATGAATTGCAGGATGAAGTAGTAGAGGAGTTCCAGGATTTTACCGACTGGATGGATAAGTATCAGATGCTCATTGACTTGGGCAACGAGTTGGCTCCTCTCGATGAGAAATACAAGAACGAGCAGAACCTTATCGACGGCTGTCAGAGCCGCGTATGGTTGCAATGCGATTATGTAGATGGCAAGCTCGTATTCACTGCCGATAGCGATGCGCTCATCGTAAAGGGTATCATCGCCCTCCTCATCCGTGTGTTGAGCGGTCATACCCCAACCGAGATTATGGATGCCGACCTCTATTTCGTAGAGAAAATTGGTCTGAAAGACCATTTGAGTCCAACCCGCAGCAATGGTCTTCTGGCGATGATCAAGCAGATTCGCATGTACGCCCTTGCCTACAAGACCAAAGAGGCAGAGGCTTAACCGCCTCTGATTATATTATATATAAAAGGTATATTATAATGCGCAAATTAAGAACGATAGAGATGAACCGCCTCACCCTGGAGGAATTCAAGGAAGCCGAGAAACTGCCCCTGATAGTGGTCCTGGATGATGTGCGTTCATTATATAATGTAGGAAGTGTTTTCCGTTCCTGCGATGCCTTCCGTGTAGAGGCGGTGTATCTCTGCGGAATCACCGCCACCCCTCCCAATGCCGAGATTCATAAAACGGCATTGGGTGGCGAAGACAGCGTGGATTGGGAATACTTCAAGACTACCGAAGAGGCGGTAGAGAAGTTGAAGCAGAAAGGCTACTTTGTATATAGCATCGAGCAGGTAGAAGGCTCAACCAAGCTCCAGAACCTGCCTGAGGCTCATGACAAGCTTTTCAATCAGGAAATCGAATCTGTAAAGCAAGAGAATTCTTCACTCTTCACTCTTCACTCTTCACTTCCCAAAGGCTACGCCGTCATCTTCGGTAATGAGGTGAAGGGAGTCAAGCAAAACATCGTGGATATGAGCGATGGCTGTCTGGAGATTCCTCAGTTCGGCACCAAGCATTCCCTGAATGTCAGTGTAACCGCCGGTATTGTAGTCTGGGAATTTGCCAAACTCCTGAAACTATAAGTTGAGTTCATGCCAAACTTGTGTTTTTTGAATTGCTCAGATTCTTAATGATTTCCAAAGGTAGCTGGGTAGCTTTGGCTACCTGTTCGGCAGAAAGTCACATCGCCAGCAAGCGTTGTGCTGTTTCTGTGTTGGCCTCATATTTGCCTTCAACTCTGCCTTCTTCCATACTTCCGGGAAAAGTTGCTGAAAAAGTTTTATGGTTGCATGCAAGCACATGAAGAAGAATACTCAAGTGGTTCAGTCTGCTAACTCAAGTGGTTCAATCAAGCAACTCAAGTAGTTCAATCAGCGAGTTCAGACGTCTCTGTTAGCTGATGCAGACGTCTCGATAAGCTTACAGATACGTCTCCGTTAGCCTACGCAGTCATATTCGTAACCCGATGCAGCCGTATTCGTGAATAAGTTTTATGTAATCATCTATCATCCATCACGATTTGTATCTCTAAGCCTCTTAATGTGCTAATATACAGGCGTTTAAATAGTGTGATGGATATTGTAAACATTTCGTCAATCTATCACGCTGTGTTAAACAGGCAAATGCTTCATTATCAAATAGTTGCGGTTTTGAAAATGGAAAACGTGATGGATAAAAAGAGAAAAAAACTTTCTAGGCGTATGCCTTACGCCTAGAAAATGTGTATTGTTTCTTATTATTTCAGATATTCTCCGAAATCAGTCAATCTCATGTCACCCTTCTTCAGGAAGGTATCGTGCATGGCGAGGGCAGCACGCATGCTCTGTGGCTCGTGGCCCTTCTCGGCAAACTTCAAGTATTCGCGGAGTATAGGGCGGTAATCCGGATGGGCACAGTTTTCGATAATCTCTTTGGCACGGCGCAATGGGCCTTTGCCACGGAGATCGGCAACTCCCTGTTCGGTAACGATGACATCCACATCGTGCTCGGTACTGTCTACGTGACTGCACATCGGAACAATGGCAGAGATGCAACCGTTCTTGGTGGTACTCTGCGTGGTGAAGATAGAGATGTAACCATTGCGCTCGTAATCGCAGGAACCGCCAATACCATTCATCAGCTTGCTGCCGCAGATATGGCTGGAGTTCTCATTGCCGTAGATATCGCACTCGATGGCGGTGTTCATGGCGATGACACCCAGACGGCGGATGACCTCAGGAGAGTTTGAAATCTCGCTCTGGCGGATGGTGAGATGCTTCTTGAAGTAATCAATATCATCATACACCTCTTTCAATGTATCGTTTGTTACGGTGAGCGAAGAGCAGGAAGCATCCTTGATTCTTCCCTCGCGCATGTATTTTACCACGGCATCCTGAACCACCTCGGTATAAACGCTGAATACCGGCACGTTAGGGTTCTGTCCCAATGCCTCCAATACAGCATTGGAAGTTACGCCCACTCCGCTCTGCAAAGGCAGGAACTGAGGAGGAATATGTCCCTTCTTCAGGTCACTGACCAGAAAATCAGCCACATTATGTCCCATCTGTTCGGTCACAGGGTCGAGCGGTTTGAAGGCACGCGCCTCCTCCGGAATGTTGCATTCTACCACACCCACAATCTTGCGGGCATCAATCTCCACATACTCTTTACCTATTCTATCGCCCACATTCAAGATTGGGATAGGTGTGCGGAATGGGCATTCTGCTATCTCATATACATCGTGAAGATAACGGGAAGCTGGACTGTGGAAGGTATTCTTCTCGATGAGCACCTTCTTTGCCAATCTAACGATGGTAGGAACGATGCCGCCGGCAGAGGTAAGGAATGCCTTGCAGGTAGTTTCGCCTTCTTCCAAATCAGAAACTTCGATGATGGCAAGGTCTATTTCGCCATAGAAACCACGGCGCAGGCGCTCAGCCATGTGGCCGAGGTGCATATCCTCATAATCAATCTCGCCCAGGTTTGTATGAGTTCTAAAGTCCTTGTTGGTAGAAAATGGCGCACGGAACTTGATGGCATGGGCTGCTGCCATGTCACCTTCGATACTTTGCGAGGTAGAAGCACCCGTGAGGATGCCCACCTGGAAAGGTCTGCCCGCCTCGTGCTCAGCCACGGCTCTCTTGGAGAGTTCGCGGAAGGTTGCCTTAGGCACGCCGTTTGGTGTGAAACCACTCAATCCGATTGTATCTTGATCGTTAATCATCGCTGCCGCTTCGGCAGCACTCAATCTTGTATATGCCATTTTCTTCTAACTTAATACTCATTAGCGGAACTTATAGCCGCCTTCTTGATAATTGATAACTGTTTGCGGCTGCAAAGTTACACATTATTTTCGATATATGCTAATAATTTGATAATTTTATGCATATAATTGGCAAAAAACTTACAAATAGTGAATAGATATACAAAAACTACTTACTTTATGCAAAAATATAGCAGCATCATACAGAGAGAATTTACCATGGAAAATCAGTTCCATTGATATTTTCGAGGATTTTAATAACATTTTGCGAATGATTTGTCGGATATATCAGAAAAATGAGTTAACTTTGCACTCAAAATATAAATAATATAAAATAAAGGTTCATACAAGATGGAACAGAAATTATTGATCTATAACACTCTCACACGTACGAAAGAGAGATTCACTCCGCTCCACGCTCCTAACGTGGGCATGTATGTTTGTGGCCCTACCGTGTATGGCGATCCGCATCTCGGTCATGCACGACCAGCCATCACATTCGATATACTCTTCCGTTATCTCAAGCACCTGGGCTATAAGGTTCGCTACGTTAGAAACATTACCGACGTTGGCCACCTGGAGCACGATGCAGATGAAGGCGATGACAAGATTGAGAAGAAGGCTCGCCTGGAGCAGTTGGAGCCAATGGAAATTGCGCAGTACTACACCAACCGCTACCACGATGCCATGGAGGCGCTGAACGTGCTCCCTCCTAGCATTGAGCCTCATGCCACAGGCCATATCATTGAACAGGAGAAACTGGTTCAGGAAATCCTAGACAATGGTTATGCCTACGAGAGTAACGGCTCTATCTACTTCGACATCGAGAAGTATAACAAGGATCATAAGTACGGTATCCTCTCCGGACGTAACCTGGAGAACGTAATCAACGAGAGCCGCGAGCTGGCTGGTATCGGCGAGAAGAAGAACCAGGCTGACTTCGCCCTCTGGAAGAAGGCTTCACCTGAGCATATCATGCGCTGGCCTAGTCCTTGGAGTGATGGTTTCCCTGGCTGGCACTGCGAGTGTACTGCGATGGGACGCAAGTACTTGGGCAGCCACTTCGATATTCACGGTGGCGGCATGGATTTGATTTTTCCTCATCATGAGTGCGAGATTGCTCAGGCTGTGGCTTCTCAGGGCGACCAGATGGTTCATTACTGGATGCACAACAATATGATTACCATTAACGGTCAGAAGATGGGTAAGAGCTTGGGTAACTTCATTACCCTGGAGCAGTTCTTCACAGGCAATCACGACAGTCTGGAGCAGGCTTATTCGCCAATGACCATCCGTTTCTTCATCCTCTCTGCTCACTACCGCAGCACCGTAGATTTCTCTAACGATGCATTGAAGGCCAGCCAGAAGGGATTGGAGCGCCTGATGAATGGTTTGAACGACCTGGAGCGTGTGCCTGTGGCTAAGCAGAGCGATGATCAGGTGAAGAAGTTTGTAAGCGAATTGCGCCAGCGCTGCTACGATGCGATGAACGATGACTTCCAGACTCAGCTCGTTATCAGCTATCTCTTCGAGGCTTGCCACGTAATCAACACAGCCCTCGACCACAAGGCAAACATCTCTGCTGAAGACCTGAAGGAGCTTTCAGACACCATGCATCTCTTCACCTTCGACCTGCTCGGTCTGAAGAGTGAGAAGGGAGCCAACAATGATGCCCGTGAAGAGGCTTACGGCAAGGTTGTGGATATGGTTCTCAACCTGCGTGCCAAGGCTAAGGCTGATAAGGATTGGGCTACCAGCGACCAGATTCGCGATGCCCTGGCTGAAGCCGGCTTCGAGGTAAAGGACACCAAGGATGGTGTTACCTGGAAACTGAACAAATAAAAAATGTCTCTATATATAATAAGGTATGTCTCTCAAGAAACGTTTTGAGAGACATACCTTATTTTGCACTTGCTTGTTGAATTCGCGGTTTAATTCAACATTTTGTAATTTATAAAATTGGTCATGATTATGAGAAAGTATTTTTTGATTTGTCTCTTTGCCATGGTGACTGGCATATTGAATGCACAGGAGGTGAAATCGGGAGTGGCGCAAGATAGTTTGGCTTGTGATACTGTTATCTCCTTGGATGGCGTAGATGTTGTGGCTCGACGTGCCACTGTGAAGATGATAGGACACAGCATCGTGGTGGATGTAGAACACGACTCCATCTTGAACCGCCAGAATGATATTTATGAGATGCTCCAAAAGACACCGGGCATCATTCGCATGGGGCAGAGCATCATGGTGGCAGGCAAAGGAGCTCCTATCTACTATATCAATGGAAGAAAGGTGAGAGAACAGAGCCAATTGGATAACCTGCAGGTTGACCAAGTGAAATCTGTCCAGGTGATACCTACTGCTGATGCCAATTATGAGGCAACGGGAGCACCTGTGGTGGATATCAAGACTAAGAAATTGGGAAATGGACTGGCCTTTAATGTGGTGGGCAACTTGACGCAGGCCAAGCATCTTGCCCAGAAATATGGTTTCACCTCTTCTTATAATATGGACAAACTTGACTTGTTTCTAAGCTATTATTATCGCGACTCTAAGACTCTGTCCAAGGATTATTATGGCAGACAAGTCTTGGCTGACACCCTCTGGAACAAACAGCAATATTCCGAGAATCTGTCTCGTACCCATACCCACAATGTTCAGGCAGGCATGGCTTATCGTTTGTCGGATAGGGCAGAGCTGGGACTGCAATATGGCGGGAGTTTTGCCAGAGACAAAGCGATGGGAAGCGACTCGCTATCGGTAGTGCCTAATATCGGGAAGACTGCGGATTTGCTGTCTGGCAAGGATTCGCATAATCATACCGATACCCATCATCTGAATGCTTACTATGATGCTGCCTTCGACCATGATTGGCACTTGAGCATGGCAGCAGATTACATCCATAAGGAAATCAAGGACAATACTCATATCCTGGAGAAGGAAGAAGATAGGGCAGATGACTTGCAATACAATACTCGTTCTCGCTGGGATGTGATTTCTGCAAATATCCATGCCAATCATGATTTGGGAAATTGGGGAAATCTGAGCTTTGGCTATGACTTCAGTTATAGCAAGGGTATAGATGGCATAGATTATGCCCGAATGCTGCATAGTGGGAATACGGACAATAGGGAAGTGAAAAATGCAGTTTTCGCTAACTATACTTTGCCTCTCGGAGCCTTTTCGCTGAGTGCTGGATTGCGCTTTGAGAATGTGACTTCTAAACAGACGGTAGAGGGGGAGCAGAATGCACTGCACCATTCAGACAACTACCTGATGCCTGTTTTGAACCTGAGCCATGCCGCAGGTATGCTCATGCAGAGCTTGAGCTATTCGATAGAGACGAGCAGACCAAATTATGTGGACATGAATGATAACGTGATTTATCTGAACCGCTATGAGCGAAAGATGGGAAATGCTAGCTTGACAACGCAGCTGGAACATAATGTCTCCTATATGCTGATGTATAATTGGCTGTATTTCACATTGAATTATTCTTATCTCCATCGTCCTCTCTTTGCTGATGTATATTCATTGCCAGGGCAATCTGCCGTAACGGTCAGCAGACAGACCAATTTGTCTCATCGACAGATTCTTGCAGCCATGCTCAATATCAGGAAGTCGATAGGCTTTTGGACACCCACTCTTACTGGTTTCATGCAGAAATCATTTGTTCATTATCCTGGAGTGGATGGACAGATGTTTAGCGATAAGCGTCCTACTGTTATGCTTACATTTGACAATGATTTCCAGTTGCCTAAGGGATGGTTGCTGTCGGCTGGTTATCAGCAACTCTTCGGTGGCTATCTGGAGACTGTTTATCTGAATCCACTTTCCACCTTTAATCTGAGCATCAAGAAATCATTCTTGCAAGATAGGTTGCGCTTGTCAATAGATGCCAATGATATATTTAATGGTGACAAGACCAAAAGCTCGAGACAGATTCATAATGTTGTGACGAATACCTTTAGCAAGTACGAGACTCGCAAGATAGGTCTTACACTGACTTACCGATTCCGCAAGAATGTGGAAAAGAAGAAGATTTCTTCGGCAGAGACTGAGATGAAACGTCTTCAAATAAATGCTGATGAATAAAGCGTCTCTTGCATTCTTGTCAGGGTATGTCCTTGTTTATTTCTGTTTAGAAGAAATAGAATCCCTTTGCTTGGTTGTTACAGAATCGCGCAATATGCTGGCTTTTGTCTTCTTATATTCCTTGTACTCTCGCTCATAGTAATGGGCATAGTTGGCGAAAGGCTCGGTTACGGCATCGCTGCTGCTTGCCGTATAGGTATTTCCGTATGGATCGGATGCCTTGATGATGATTTTGGCATTCGGATTCCTAGGAGTATAATAATATAGGTGGTTCATGATGAGATAACCGTTGCCCTTGCTCACGAACCGATAGGATACACTCTCGCTATATTTATGATGATAGCCGGCGGCAAAGGCATCCTGCCCCTTTCCGCTGAGGCGCCCCATCAGATATTCTTTGCCATCCTCTACGGCTACCACACGCCAATGACTGGTAGCATTGAAGACATTGGCTACCAGGATATTCCTGTTGTTTGCCAACTGCCAATCCCTAGAGTATTTCTCGCCGTTGAAATCGGTCTGCGCACGGAACAAGGTCATCTGCTTGCTCTTATCCCAGAAAGTTCCCTTGTAATAGCAGTTGCTGATGCTGGTACCCACAAAACTGTATACATAATATCCATTTGGAGTTCCGCAGATGTTGATATTCGACTGCCATATATTACCACAGGCGGCAGCATGACAATGCTCCATTACATCCTCGCCCTGATAATTGATCTCGTGGTTGCAGGCAAAATGAGTATGTCCGCAGAAGAGTTCGTAACCGCCCTTAAACTGTTTCAGCAAAGAAAGCAGGAGCGAGAGACGAGAAGAAGAATAATGCCCCTGCTCATGGGCATTGGTCAGCGGCTTCGCCTTGCTGAAAGGCGCATTGCCGAAGGTGAACGGGATATGATAGCAGAGTACCACCTTCATATCCTTTGGCGTGAGGGCGAGATCCTGCTTCAGCCAGCGCACCTGGCGTTCACGTAATTCTCCAGGAGAATAATAAGACATGCCGCGGTGGAAGAAGCAGTTGTTGATGCAGACATAATGCACATCGCCACGGTTGAAGGAAAAATCGGTAGGACCGAAATTCTCCTCCCATTTCCTGCGGTAGAGCGCTTTGCCATCCTGGTCGTGATTGCCGATGACGGAGAAGAGACGCATCTCTGAAGAGCCCAATGCCTGGCGTATCTGACGCTCCAGTTTGGCGTTGTAACCGCCATAATACTGTACATCATCGCCCATGCTGAGCCCGTAGACCGGTGTTCCGGCAGGCAGCGAACTGATGGTTTGCCTGATGTCCGCCATCGTCTGGGTAGTGAATCTTTCTACATCGCTCTTCTTGATGGGATTATCATCCGGAGAAGTATAGTAAGGGCTGTAGGCATTGGTAACCTGCGGGTCACCGATGACAATCATCTTATAGTGAATCTCCTTGCCGCCCGGCAGTCGGGTGAGGGTGAAGTTATAGGTTTTCTTCCCTTTGGAAACCTTCTGGTAGAAGAAAGCCGTGCGATCGGTCTTAGAATGGGTAGGAACCTCGCAATCGGCTGGAACAGAATAGTATATGAATTTTGCCAGGCTGTCTCGCTTCATCTTATATCTGCCCTGTGCATCGGTTTTTACACAGTTGAATCCATCGCTCACGATGACGCCAGCCACTCCCTTTCCTTCCTTATCTCTTAAAGTTCCGGAGATATTGAAATCCATCTTCTTCACAGGTTTCTTCTTCAGCGTATCAGCAGGCTGTGGCTTGAGATGGAGAACCGGTGGGTTTTTCACCAGGTTCTGTATCTGTTTCTTGGGGTAGAGCAGGTGCAAGGTGATGCCTATTGCTACGAGCGCGCAGCAAGCAACCGACAGAACCCCTATGTATAATTGTTTCTTTTTCATGAGTACAAAAGTACGGCTTTATTATGGTAATGCAGCATATATTCATTTAAAAAACTCTAAATATTACCTTAGGGTAACTTACCTTAGGGTAATATTTCGTAACTTTGTACCAAATTACTAGGAATATGACAAAATATCTATCACCATTTCAATTTGGTACATTAGCCACCAATGAGAATTTTATCGACAGACAGGAAGACAGGGCTTTGCTCAAGCAATTACTGTCCTCCCATATCAACGTGATGCTGATTTCACCACGCCGATGGGGTAAATCATCGCTAGTGAAAAGGGCGATGAGCGAATTGGCTGGTGAGGATAATAACGTAAGAATCTGTTATATCGATGCCTTCAGCATCGGCTCTGAATCTGAATTTTATCGCACTTTTGCCAGTCAGGTTATAGCTTGTGCTTCCTCTAAAATGGAACGGTGGATAGAGGATGCAAAGAAATTCCTGACAGGCGTGATACCGCAGGTTGTAGTAAGCGACCAGGTGACCGACTTCATGGCTTTTGACCTGAAGTTTGTGCCACAAGAGCGTGATAAGATGACGATTCTCCAACTGCCTGAGTTGCTGGCAAAGGAAAAGGGCATCAGGATTATCGTCTGCATAGACGAGTTCCAGCAGTTGGCTAATCTTCCTGAGTATAAGGATATGGAGGGAAAGATGCGTTCGGTATGGCAGCAACAGCAGCTTATCTCTTACTGCCTCTACGGCAGCAAGCGAAACATGATGCTCAATATCTTCAACAATTCCAATAGTCCTTTTTATCGCTTCGGACAAGTGATTTTCATGCAGAAGATAGCTAAGGAGCATTGGATTCCATTCATTCTGTCATCTTTCGAGAAGACAGGAAAGTCAATCTCTGCAGAGATGGCAGAGCGGATCTGTGATTCCGTGGCGTGCCATTCCTGGTATCTCCAGCAGTTGTGCTATTTTATCTGGAGTTTCACGGTTTCGGAAGTGACGGAAGATATATATCATCTGGGATTGAAACAGGTACTCAATATCAATACCCCGATGTTTCAGAATGATACGGAGAATCTCAGTTCTACCCAGATAGAGATGCTTAAGGCTATAGCCAATGGCGAACAGCATTTCTCCTCGCAAGCCGTGAAACAAATCTATAATCTTGGTAATCCGAATACGATTGTCAAGAACAGGAAAACGCTCCAGAACAAAGATATTATCGAAAAGCAAAACGATGCTTTTGGCTTTGTTGACCCGATATACCGGCTGTGGTTTAAGGAGGAGTATTGTAGATAGAAACTATGTAAATTAAAAGAAATAATATAAGGAGAAAAAAGATAATGGCAAACGATAATAAAGGTCTTACACCGATGATGAGACAGTTTTTCGAGATGAAATCGAAACATCCCGAAGCGCTGCTGCTCTTCCGTTGCGGTGACTTCTACGAAACTTACTGCGAAGATGCGGTGGAGGCATCCCGTATACTCGGCATTACGCTGACACGACGCAATAATGGCGGTTCTACGGGCACGACCGAGATGGCAGGATTCCCTCATCATGCACTGGATACCTATCTGCCTAAACTCATCAGGGCGGGTAAGCGCGTAGCGGTATGCGACCAGCTGGAAGACCCGAAGAAGAAACGACTCGAAATAAAAGGTAAGAAGGGACTGAGCCAGATGGACAAGATGGTGAAGCGAGGTATTACTGAACTCGTTACACCGGGTGTGGCGATGGGAGATAACGTGCTGAACTACAAGGAGAACAACTTCCTGGCAGCCGTACACTTCGGCAAGACCGCCTGCGGTGTGAGCTTTCTGGATATCTCGACCGGAGAGTTTCTTACCGGCGAGGGAACCTACGACTATGTAGAAAAACTGATGGGCAACTTCATGCCGAAAGAGGTGCTCTACGACCGTGCCCGAAAGAACGACTTCGAGAAATATTTCGGCAGCAAATACTGTACCTTCGAGCTGGACGACTGGGTTTTCACCGAACAGACAGCCCTGCAGAAACTCCTGGGACATTTCAAGACAAAATCTCTGAAAGGTTTCGGTGTAGAGCATCTCAAGAACGGCGTGATAGCCAGTGGTGCCATCATGCAGTATCTCGAGATTACCCAGCATACACAGATTAATCATATTACCGCCCTTTCACGTATCGAAGAAGATAAGTTCGTGCGTATGGACAGGTTTACCATCCGCAGTCTGGAGCTGGTTGCCCCTATGCAGGAAGACGGTTCTTCTCTCCTGAATGTCATCGACCGTACGGTAACGGCGATGGGCGGACGTATGCTCAGACGCTGGCTGGTCTTCCCGTTGAAGGACGTTAAACCAATCAACGAGCGTCTCGACATCGTGGAATATTTCTTCAAGGAACCGGAATTCCGTCAGCTTCTCGATGACCAGCTGCATCGCATCAGCGACCTGGAGCGTATCATTTCCAAAGTAGCCGTGGGTAGAGTTTCGCCTCGCGAAGTGGTTCAGCTGAAGAATGCACTTGAAGCCATCAAACCTATCAAGGTGGCATGCCAGCATGCTACGAACGAGGCTCTGAAGCGGGTAGGCGAGCAGCTGAACGTATGCGAGACCCTGAAAGACCGCATCGCCAGGGAAATACAGCCCGATCCGCCACAGCTGGTCAATAAGGGTGACGTGATAGCCGACGGATTCAATGCCGAACTTGATGACCTTCGTGCCATCAGCCGCCACGGCAAGGATTATCTACTCAAGATACAGGAAAGGGAGATAGAAAAGACAGGAATTTCGAGTCTGAAGGTAGGTTACAACAATGTTTTCGGATACTATCTGGAGGTGAGAAATACCTTTAAGGATAAGGTGCCTGAGGAGTGGATACGCAAGCAGACGCTAGCTCAGGCAGAGCGTTATATCACCCAGGAACTGAAGGAATATGAGGAAAAGATTCTCGGTGCTGATGAGAAGATTCTTGTATTGGAAGCACAGCTCTTCAACGAACTGATAGCTGCCATGCAGGAGTATATTCCGCAGATACAGATCAATGCCAACCTCATCGCCCGTATGGACTGTCTTTTGTCATTTGCAAAGACATCTGACGAGAACCGCTACGTGCGCCCTATCGTCGATGATTCTGAGGTGCTCGACATCAAGCAGGGCAGGCATCCGGTGATTGAAACCCAACTGCCGCTGGGCGAACGCTATGTACCTAACGATGTGCTGCTCGATACCGAGAAACAGCAGATCATGATGATTACCGGTCCTAACATGGCTGGTAAATCGGCTCTGCTACGCCAGACCGCCCTTATCGTGCTGCTGGCACAGGTCGGCTGTTTTGTGCCCGCAGAGAGCGCCCGAGTGGGACTAGTGGATAAAATCTTCACACGTGTAGGTGCAAGCGACAATATATCGCTCGGTGAATCGACCTTCATGGTAGAGATGACCGAGGCAGCAAACATCCTGAACAACGTTTCTCCGCGCTCGCTGGTGCTCTTTGATGAGCTGGGAAGAGGTACTTCTACCTACGATGGTATTTCCATTGCCTGGGCTATCGTAGAATATCTGCACGAACATAAGAAGGCGCAGGCGCGTACGCTCTTTGCTACCCACTATCATGAGCTCAACGAAATGGAGAAGAACTTCCCTCGCATCAAGAACTTCAATGTGAGTGTGAGAGAGGTGGACGGAAAGGTAATCTTCCTGCGTAAACTGGAACCGGGAGGCAGTGAGCACTCTTTCGGTATCCATGTGGCAGAGATTGCCGGTATGCCTCGCAGCATAGTGAACCGTGCCAATGTGATTCTCAAACAGTTGGAGGATGACAATGCCGGGGTAGGTGGTGCCGGTAAACCGAACGTACAGCATATCGATGAACCTAAGGATGGTGTGCAGCTCAGTTTCTTCCAGCTCGATGATCCTGTACTGACGCAGATACGTGATGAAATACTCGGGCTGGATGTGAACAATCTCACTCCGGTAGAGGCATTGAATAAGCTCAATGACATCAAGAAGATTCTGCTGGGAAGATAAAAATATAAATCCCTCCCCGTGGCAGCAGATGCTGTTGCACGAGGAGGGATTTTTATAATATGAAAATAAGTCGTCTAATATTATTTTGCCTCTACGTTCTTTTCTTTCGCTCTCTTTGTGCTGGAAACGATGCTCCATACACCGGCGATGATGAGCGGAATGCTCAATATCTGTCCCATATCCATAGGCAGACCTGCCTCGAATGCCACCTGAATCTCCTTCGTATATTCGATGAAGAAGCGGAAGGTGAAGATGAGAGTAAGGCAAAGACCGAAATAGAAACCGGTGCCTACGCTCTTAGGTCCTCTCTTCTTGTAGATGAATAGGATGAGGAGGAAAAAGCAGAAGTATGCCAAAGCCTCGTAGAGCGACCCGGATGGCGTGGATACTGGTCTTCGCGAACGAAGATAAATGCCCAAGGCACATCGGTTACCTTGCCGATAATCTCTGAATTCATCAGATTGCCCAAACGGATAAAGGTGGCTGTAATGCCTGAGCAGATACCCATATTATCGAGCACTACCCAGCCGCTCACCTTCATGTTGCGGCAATAGAGCCAGATGCCGACGAACATGCCGAATACGCCTCCGTGGCTCGCCAGTCCCTCATAACCCGTAAACTTCCAACTGCCGTCTGGCATGTGATGGATAGGTATCAGCATCTCGATGAAGTGATCCCACTGGGTGAGGAAATATTCCGGCTGATAGAAGATGCAATGTCCCAAACGGCCACCTATCAGTACACCTAAGAAGATGTAGAGAAACAGAGGGGAGAACTTCTCATCTGAGAGCCCCTGCTGCTTGTAAAGCTTGCTCATGAGCAGATAGCCCAGCAGCAGACCAATCATCCAGCAGGTGGAGTAGTAGCGGATGGTCATAGGCCCCAGATGAGCCAGAATTGGGTCTGGGTCCCATACGATATAGTTAAGCAGATTTGCTATCATAACCGTAGAAGAATAGGATTATACATTGAACCGGAAGTGCATGATGTCACCATCCTGTACGACGTACTCCTTGCCCTCGATGCCGAGCTTACCAGCCTCGCGTACTGCAGCCTCAGAGCCATACTTGATATAGTCATCATACTTGATGACCTCTGCACGGATGAATCCCTTCTCGAAGTCGGTATGGATGACGCCGGCACACTGAGGAGCCTTCCAGCCCTTGTGATAGGTCCATGCCTTGACCTCCATCTCACCAGCGGTGATGAATGTTTCGAGGTTCAGCAGGGCATATGCCTTCTTGATGAGTCGGTTTACGCCGCTCTCTTCCAGTCCGAGTTCTTCGAGGAACATCAGTTTGTCCTCGTAGGTTTCGAGCGATGCGATGTCTTCCTCTGTCTTGGCAGCGATGACCATGCACTCAGCACCTTCTTCCTTGGCGATTTCCTCTACCTTCTTGCTATACTCGTTGCCGGTCTTGGCAGAAGCCTCGTCAACATTGGCCACGTAGAGCACAGGCTTGGTAGTGAGGAGGAAGAGGTCGTGAGCCACCTTCTGCTCTTCCTTGCTTTCGAAAGTAACGCCACGAGCGTTCTTTCCCTGCTCCAGTTCGGCCTTGTAAGCCTCCAGAACGGTAACCATCGTCTTAGCATCCTTGTTGCCTGCTGCAGCAGTCTTCTTCTGCTTGGTGAGCTGAGATTCGATAGTTTCCAGGTCCTTGAGCTGCAACTCTGTATCGATGACGCTCTTATCCTCCAAAGGATCAACCTTAGCGCCACCCTCGCGCACGATGTTGTCATCGTCGAAGCAGCGGATTACGTGGATGATAGCATCGCACTCACGGATATTTCCCAAGAATTTATTACCAAGACCTTCGCCCTTGCTGGCACCCTTTACAAGACCTGCGATATCTACGATTTCGCAAGTAGCTGGGACAATGCGTCCTGGGTGAACAATCTCTGCCAACTTGTTGAGTCGCTCATCTGGTACGGTGATGACGCCCAAGTTTGGTTCGATAGTACAGAAAGGGAAGTTAGCTGCCTGTGCCTTTGCACTAGACAGACAGTTGAACAGTGTAGACTTACCCACGTTTGGGAGGCCTACAATACCACATTTTAATGCCATTTTATCTTTAAACGTTTAAATTTCCGGTGCAAAGTTACACATTATAAATGAAAGATACGAAGAAATCGTGGAAAATTAACTAAAAATCATAGATGACGAGTGAAATCCTTACATCTTCTCTAGTTATAGAATTATGATAGATATTATTTCTTTTTGCTATTCTTTTTGGTCAATGTCTTTTCGTCAGATTTTAATCTGCGTTCTACTTTCTTGACATCTTCACCTGCTGGAAGATCTTCTGGCACAATGCCACGTTGGAGCATCATATTACGAACAGCCTTATTATTATCGACATGTTCTTGACAGATAGTTTGCTGACCATGCAAATCCTTTTGCTGAACGTTGACAGAAGTCATTTCTGCAGCAAAATCTTTAGCTTTAATATTTAGTGTTGGAAGGAAATCGGCGAGAGATCGGCTGTTAGGAGCACCCAATTTACGTTTGAGAAGGGCCGTGTCGAGATTAAACAACGCCTTGTCACCTAGTGAGCGAATGATGGCAAAGCCTTTGCTGTCCACCCCTCTTTCATACAGCACACCAGAGAGACGCTTCTCTGTTTCTGCAAGTTTTGCACGTGCTTGTACACGTTCGTATTCCAGCAAACGCTTTTGCACCAATTCTGCTCGGCGAGTTTGTACGGCAAAGTAGTTTTGGGCAAAAGAGATTTGTGGCTTGCGTGGATCACCGTTTTGGGCAATGAGATAGCAAGCATAACGAGTCAGCATGTAGTCTTTGACTTCACGCTGAGCACCTTTAGCAAGAGGTATCATTTTCCCAACGCCGGGAAAATGATATTCTACCATTTCGCCAGCGTTGATACAAGCGTCTTTAGCTCGCTCGATGACTCCTTCAAATCTTTCCCATTTGGAATAACCCAACACTAGTGCAAGTTCTCTTGCACTCCAACATTCTACGCCTTCGTATTCGTTGGCAATAGCTTCGAATTGCTCGAACAATTCTTTGATTTCTTCTTCCTTCATAATTGCTTATTTTTATGATATTTCGGCAAAGTTACGCTTTTTATTTGGTTGTAGCAAGGAAAAGGTTATTTATTAGGGTGTCCAGTTCTATGTTCCAATATTAACTCACTTGTTTGAGAGTTTTGGTTCGTTCTGTCACCCAGTTTTTGGACAAGTGCTCGGTAGTCCAAGCATCAATGTCCTTAAGTTTAACATTCACT
>OJKO01000427.1_pt1 | contig 17312 bp, 16 predicted proteins | sample 1596541 | NCBI WGS metagenome assembly OJKO01 (sample SAMEA4350163, study PRJEB24818) | metagenome | biome: human; feature: gut; material: faeces | place: Denmark | collected 2013-09
CGAAGCACCGAGGAATGCTCGATAGCTCGTTTGACGGTGATTTTGGAAACGCTATAGAGCTCACAGAACTCAACGACGGTGGGCAACTTATCGCCCGGCTTAAGGGCGCCGTCCTCGATGCTTCGACGGATATCTGCAGCTATCGCCTCGTATTTGGGAATCATGCAATCCTCCCTTCATATTTGCGTTGAATATTAAGAAAGTATACCTACTTAAAAAGCATCCATATGGCTTTCATGAAAGAAGTTCGATAAAGAAAAGTTAAAAAGACGCTTTACACAGAAAATTAGAGCGCTATAGTTATAGACAACAAGCGAGATGCATTGGCGTTTGCTTGTACTGTTTGGAGAAGGATTTGTTTTGGCGGGTTGGATATCGGTATGACCGGTGCGCGCCCGCGCCGGATAACCTGCCAAAGCAAACCCGTCTCCAACCGGAAGCTCTAGAACACGAAAGCGAGGACTTTGATGGCACAGTATCAGCTGCCCAACGACTTCTTCTTTGGCGCTGCTATGTCCGGCCCGCAGACTGAGGGTCAGTGGAACCAGGGCGGCAAGCTCGAGAACCTGTGGGACACCTGGTCCATCCAGGATCTGGGTTCGTTCTACAACTGCGTTGGCTCTTATGCCGGCAATGACTTTATGGCCAAGTACCAGGAAGACTTTCGCATTTTGAAGGACTTGGGCCTGAATACCTATCGCACTTCCATCCAGTGGAGCCGTCTGCTCGATGCCGACGGCAACCTTAACGAGGAAGGCGCTGCGTGGTATCACGAGCTGTTCCGCGCCTCTCGCGAGGCTGGTCTGGAGCCGTTCGTCAACCTGTACCACTTTGACATGCCCACCTACCTCTTTAACCGTGGCGGCTGGGAGAGCCGTGAGGTCGTCGAGGCTTACGCGCATTACGCCGACGTCGCCTTCCACGAGTTTGGCCAGGAGATTAAGTACTGGTTCACCTTTAACGAGCCCATCGTCGAGCCCGAACAGCGCTATCAGGAGGGCGTGTGGTTCCCGCAGCTCCACGACTTCAACCGCGCCCGCACCGTGCAGTATCACATCTCGCTGGCGCACGCGCTGGCCGTGGCCAACTATCGTCGCGCCTATGACGAGGGCGCTATTCGCGCCGATGCCAAGATCGGCATGATCAACTGCTTTACCCCGGTCTACACCAAGGAGAACCCCAGCGAGGCGGACCTCGAGGCCGTGCGCATGACCAGCGGCATCAACAACCGCTGGTGGCTCGACCTCATCACCAAGGGCGAGCTTCCTGCCGACGTGCTCGACAGCCTGGCCGAGGGCGGCGTTAAGCTCCCGTTCCGCGCCGGCGACCAAGAGATCCTCAAGCAGGGTGTTGTCGACTGGCTCGGCTGCAACTACTACCACCCCACGCGTGTTCAGGCACCGGCGAGCAAGGTCGACCAGTACGGCCTGCCGCATTTTGCCGACGAGTACGTATGGCCCGATGCCGTTATGAATGAGAGCCGCGGCTGGGAGATCTACCCGCAGGGCCTCTACGACTTTGGCATGGACTGCGCTAAGGACTACCCCGATCTTGAGTGGTTCGTTTCCGAGAACGGCATCGGCATCATGGACGAATACAAGAACCGTGACGCCGAAGGAACCATCCAGGATGACTACCGCGTCGACTTTGTACGCCAGCACCTGGAGTGGGTGGCCAAGGCCATCGCCGAGGGCGCCAAGTGCCGCGGATACCATTATTGGGCCGTCATCGATAACTGGTCTTGGGCGAATGCCTTTAAGAACCGTTACGGTTTTGTCGAGGTCGACCTTATGGACGGCTACAAGCGCCGCCTTAAGAAGTCAGCGGCCTGGCTCAAACAGGTCGCCACGACCCACGTGGTTGATTAGCGACCGGGCGAACGCCCAGACCGCGCGCCGCCGCGCGCAACACATGGCACATCTGGTGGCAGAGGGCGACAGACCACCGTGCGCATAGGAAAAGGCCGGATTTGAAAGTTAGGAGCAATCATGGCCAGTGACAACGGAAAGAGCTTCCTCGACAAGTTTGCCGAGGTCTCTGCGAAGGTGGGAAACCAGGTTCACCTGCGTTCCCTGCGTGACGCCTTCGCGACCATCACGCCGCTCTATATCCTTGCGGGTATCGCGGTTCTTATTAACAACGTCGTGTTCCCTCTGTTCCCGCTCGATGCGGCGGGCCTTGCCAACCTTCAGACGTGGGGCTCGGCAATTACGCTGGGCACCCTCAACGTCTCTGCCATTATCTTGGCCGGATTGATTGGCTACAGCCTCGCCAAGAACAAGCGTTTCGATAACCCGCTCGCTTGCGTGGTCGTCGCCATCTCTGCCTTCGTCATCATGATGCCGCAGCAGATCACCGCCTCGCTTGCCGCCACGAGCCCACTGCTCACCGACAAGATCACCTCCGCCGAGGTCACGGGCGCCCTTTCGACTGCCAACACCGGCACCAACGGTCTGTTCTCGGCTATTATCATCGCCCTGCTTTCCGTCTCGCTCTTCATCAAGATTTCTGGCGTCGAGAAGCTCAAGGTTAAGCTGGGCGAGGGCGTGCCTCCCGCGGTCTCCAACTCCTTCAACGTCATGATTCCGATGCTGCTTAACCTCGCGGTCTTCGCTCTTGCCGCAGCCCTGCTCGCCGTGTGCGCCGGCACCGATCTGTGCACCATCATCTCCACGTGCATCTCCAACCCGCTCAAGAGCATCATGAACGCCGGTCCGTGGGCTGTTATCCTCATCTACACCCTTGCTAACCTGCTGTTCTGCGTCGGTATTCACCAGTCCACCATCTCTGGCGCTACCGTCGAGCCGATCCTGACCATGCTCATCGTCGACAACATGGCTACCTTTGCCGCCGGTGGCACCATCCAGCCCGATCACTACATGAACATGCAGATCGTTAACAGCTTCGCCCTCATCGGCGGCTCGGGCTGCACCCTCATGCTCCTGCTCGACACGCTCCTGTTCTCCAAGAACAAGGCTTCCGAGACCGTTTCCAAGATGGCTATCCTGCCTGGTCTGTTCAACATCAACGAGCCGGTTATCTACGGTTACCCCATCGTGTACAACCTGCCGCTCATGATCCCGTTCGTTCTTCTTCCCGACCTGTTCATCGGCATCACCTATGGCCTTACCTGCGCAGGCATCATCAGCCCCTGCATCGCCCAGGTGCCCTGGACTATGCCTCCCGTCATCAATGCCCTGCTCGCTACGGGCTTTGACTGGCGCGCCGGCGTGTGGCAGGCTATCGAGATTGTCATTGGCATGGCCGTCTACCTGCCCTTTATGAAGATTTCCGAGAAGGCAATCGCCAAGCAGGAGGCTTTCGCCGAGTAGAACGCCTAACGTTCGTCCCTTTCACCTTTGCGGGCGCCGGTACGCGGTGCCGGTGCCCGCAGCTCTCTCCCTTGTGTAAAGATGCAGGGGGGTGGGCACAATAGCCGCAAGGAATAAAACCAGTTGTCGTCTGCGCGCCGCGCAGTTATAAGGAGGAAACCATGAAGAAGATCATGCTCTGCTGCAATGCCGGTATGTCCACGAGCCTGCTGGTCCAGAAGATGCAGGCCGAGGTTGCAAACCGTGGTCTGGATATTGAGGTCGAGGCTCGTCCCATGAACGAGGCCCACGATCACCTGGACGAGTGCGACATGTTGCTGCTTGGTCCGCAGATCGGCTACACCAAGGGCGATTTTGAGAAGGAGGCCGCCGGCCGCTTCCCGGTCGAGGTTATCAACATGGTCGACTACGGCCGCATGAACGCTGCCGGCATCATCGACCACTGCGTCAGCGTGATGGGCTAGGTGCTCTGCATGGAGGATATGAACGAACTGCAGATGACCTGCTTTGAGATCATCAGCTACGTCGGTACCGCCAAGAGCATGTACATCAATGCCGTGCAAAAGGCCAAGGAGGGCGATTTTGACGCCGCCGAGGAGCTTATCAAGCAGGGCGACGAGGCCTATAACGGTGGCCACGATGTTCACATGGGGCTTCTGAAGAAGGAGGCCAACGGCGAGCGTAACGGCGAGGCCCCGTTGATTTTGCTGCATGCCGAGGACCAGATGGCCGGCACCGAGACCATGCGCGTCATGGCGACGGAGCTCATCGAGGTTCACAAGCAGCTGCAGGCACTTCAGGCCTAGTCGGCGTTATCGCCGCGACGGACCGTGCGGTCCAACAGACAACATAGTCCCTTTGACGGGCGCCGGGAGCCTCCGCCTCCCGGCGCCTTTATTTTTGGGGATGGTCTTGCGCGGCCTGTTGGGCAGCCAATTGCGTTACCCCAGATAAAACCTGCCAAAACAAACCTGTCCCTTTTTGGTAGGTTTTTGCCTTGGGAGCGGTACCATACAGGCAATGTTTAAACGAGAAAGGTGGGCTCTCATGGAACCTAAGCAGTACTACATCGGCATTGACGTCGGCGGCACTTCGGTTAAGGAGGGCCTGTTCGACGAGGACGGAAACCTGCTTGCCAAGGCCAGCGTGCCCACGCCTCCCATCGTTGACGCTGCGGGCTTTGCCGCGGTGACCGAGGCTATCGACCAGGTGGTCGCCAAGGCGCAGATTCCGCGTGCCTTTGTGGCAGGCATTGGCCTGGCCGTTCCGTGCCCCATCCCGGCGTCGGGCGATGCCAAGGTCAAGGCCAACATTGCCATTAACCTGCCCGAGCTGAGGATTGCCATTCAAAAGCACTGCCCCGACGCGGTCGTTAAGTACGAGAACGATGCCAACGCCGCTGCTATGGGCGAGGCCTGGCTCGGCTCTGCCAAGGGCGTACAGAACGTGGTGATGGTCACCATCGGTACCGGTGTGGGTGGCGGCGTTATCGTTAACGGCGACGTGGTATCGGGCGTTGTGGGCGCCGGCGGCGAGATTGGCCACATGTGCCTGAACCCGGCCGAGGAGCGCACCTGCGGCTGTGGCGGCCATGGCCACCTAGAGCAGTATTCCAGTGCCACCGGCGTGGTGAGCAATTACCTGGCCGAGTGCAAGAAGGCGGGCGTCGACCCCATCGAGCTCACCGGCCCCTCCGATTCCAAGGACGTGTTCCAGGCCTGCCGCGAGGGCGACAAGCTCGCGCTGGCCGCGGCCGACACCATGGCCGACTATCTCGGTCGTGCTCTGGCACTTATCGCCAACGTGGTCGACCCCGAGATGTTCCTGATCGGTGGCGGCGCCTCCGCCTCGGCCGATGTCTACCTCGACAAGGCTCGCGAGTACTTCCAGCGCTACGCGCTCTCTGCCTCGCGCGAGACGCCCATCGAGGTCGCTTCGCTCGGAAACGACGCCGGCATCATCGGTGCCGCCTACGTAGCTCTGCGCGCCGCCGGCAAATAGCTGGTGCAAAGGGGGCAGACTTCGCTCCAACGCTTGCCCCAAAATATGCCGTGGCCCTTCCGTCTGCGAAGGCTCGGCATCGGCGTGCTACCATAGCTACGTCCAAGTACACATATCAAGTGGAGGATATCCATGGCAAACGTTCTTGTCTTTGGTCACCAGAACCCCGATAACGACGCCATCATGAGCGCCGTCGTCCTGTCCCAGCTGCTCAACCAGGTTGAGTATGCCGGCAACACCTACGAGGCCTGCGCCCTTGGTCAGCTTCCGGCCGAGTCCGCCAAGCTGCTCGCCGACGCCGGCATCGCCGAGCCCCGCGTGATCGAGTCCGTCGAGGCCGGTCAGCTCGTCGTCCTCACCGACCACAACGAGTCTGCCCAGTCCGTCGCCGGCCTTAAGGACGCCACGGTCTTTGGCGTTGTCGACCATCACCGCATCGGCGACTTCGAGACCGCCGGCCCGCTGCACTACATCTGCCTGCCCTGGGGCTCCAGCTGCACCATCGTCACCAAGCTCGCCGGCGTGCTCGGCGTTGAGCTTTCCGACGTCCAGGCTAAGCTGCTGCTCTCGGCCATGATGACCGACACGCTCATGCTCAAGAGCCCCACCACCACTGATGTCGACCGCGCCGTCGCCGCCAAGCTCGGCGAGCAGGTGGGCGTCGACCCGGTCAAGTTTGGCATGGAGGTCTTCCTTACCCGTCCGTCCGGCTCCTTCACCGCAGCCGAGATGGTCGGCAACGACATCAAGATGTTCGAGCCCGCCGGCAAAAAGCTGCTCATCGGCCAGTACGAGACTGTCGACAAGACCCGCGCACTCGGCATGATCGACGAGATTCGCGAGGCCATGCGCGCCTACGCCGCCGAGAAGGGTGCCGACGGCATTGTCCTGTGCATCACCGACATCATGGAGGAGGGCTCGCAGGTCCTGCTCGAGGGCGAGACCGAGGCTGCTCAGAAGGGCCTGGGCATTGCCGACGAGCACGACGGCGTCTGGATGCCGGGCGTCCTCTCCCGTAAGAAGCAGGTCGCTGCCCCCATCATGGCCGCCTGCTAGGTTTAGTTGACCAAACGCCACGACCGGATCGCGGACGCCCCGCGCTCCGGTCGTTTTTTGTGCACGGCGCCGCGTCGTCTCTTGGACAGGCGTGCCCGTGCCGTTGAGCAAATAATGTTCAACCTGTGGTTCCGCTTTTCGGCCACGCCTGCGTGCTTGTCGTGCAGGGTAGGCTAGATGCAAGCGTAATACGTTAGAGCGCGGCACCGCCACTTGGGCGGGCCGTGCTTTTTTAAGACGGGAGCTTTCCCGTGAAAGGAGCCGCCCATGGCAGCACCCGAGCAGCTGTTTAACGTTCGTGAGCGCAAGCGTTTTGAGCGCCATGACATTTGGGAGCGCATCACCGAGAACGGCACGATTTCCGCCGCCGTCATGGTCTTCGCCGCCATCGCCGCCGTCATTTGCGCCAACACCGATGCCTACGAGGCCATCCATCACTTTTTGGAGACCCCGCTGTATGTGGGTCTGGGCAACCTTACGGCCGGTCTCACCGTTGAGCTTTTCGTCAACGACTTCCTCATGGCGATTTTCTTTTTGTTGGTGGGCATTGAGCTTAAGTACGAGATGACGGTCGGCGAGCTCAAGAATCCGCGTCAGGCCATGCTTCCCATGCTGGCGGCCGTGGGCGGCGTCGTCGTTCCCGCCTGTATCTACCTGATCTTCAACCATGCCGGCGCCCGCAACGGTTGGGCCATCCCCATGGCAACCGATATTGCCTTTGCGCTGGGCGTGCTATCGCTTTTGGGCAATCGCGTTCCCAACGGCGTGCGCGTGTTCTTCTCGACGCTCGCCATCGCCGACGACCTCATCTCCATCGCCGCCATCGCCATCTTCTACGGTCAGAGCCCCAATCCGTTTTGGTTGGGCGCCGCCGCGCTTGTGACCTGCGCGCTCGTGTGGCTCAACAAGACGCAGCATTACCGCCTTGCCCCGTATTCGGTACTGGGTCTGCTGTTGTGGTTCTGTATGTTCAAGAGCGGCGTGCACGCCACGCTTGCTGGCGTTATCTTGGCCTTTACCATCCCGGCTAAGTGCGGCGTCAAGCTCGATAGCCTCACCGATTGGTTGGGCGAGTGCCTGCCGCTGCTCGATGACCGCTACGACGACGAGGCGCACATCTTGGGCCAGCATGACTTTACCGTCTCGACCACCAGGGTCGAGCGCGTCATGCACCGCGTGACCCCGCCGCTCATCCGCATGGAGCGTCTGATCTCCACACCGGTCAACTTTGTGATTCTGCCGATCTTTGCGTTCGTGAACGCACAGGTTCGCCTGGTAGGCGTGGATATGAGCACGTTGCTCACCGACCCGGTGACGCTCGGCGTGTACTTTGGCATGCTGCTGGGCAAGCCGATTGGTATTTTTGGCATGACATTTGCCCTGGTCAAGCTCAAGGCTTGCCAGTTGCCGCGCAACGTCAACTGGCACATGATTGCCGGTGTGGGCATTCTGGGCGGCATCGGCTTTACGATGTCGATCCTCATCAGCGGCCTCGCTTTCCCGACGGCCGAGTTTGAGGTTCTTGCCGCCAAGGCTGCCATTCTTGCCGGTTCGGTCACCGCGGCCGTGCTCGGCATGATCTACATGAGTGTGGTCTGCAAGCACCCCGCGCCCAAGAACGAGTAAAAGCTCGAAAAAAGACACCAGAACCGGTTTGGATGCGTTCGAAACTCGGATCCGAGCGCTACTGGCCCCCTGCCAGATACCCCCGTGGTCAAAAAACGCCGTTTGTGAGTACTGTCACAAACGGCGTATCATTTTAGGTGCGGAAAATAATGAACAAATTTATAAGAACTGTACGTTAATGAGTGACCATCGACTTCCAATTTGGCGCTAGCTGACGGTGATTAGGGAGTTTCAAGTCGAGTTTTGCCGATTTCGACCAAGAAACGCTGCTAGTAAAAAGGTGACAGTACTCATATTTGCCCTTTTTTGGCCACAAGCCCTAAAACAAGCCTCGCCAGGGTCGGGAAACGGGCCAAATGCCGGCCTCGAGGCTTATTCCACGGTGCCGTAGACGGCGCCCCAGCCGTGGGCGGCCAAGGCGGAGTTGAGCTGGTCACAAAGCGATTGGCGGTCGTAGTAGCCGGACGGCAAAAGGTTGACGATTTCCATGAGGTCGGGCGCGAGGTCCAAGATCTCGGCCTGCACGATGAGATCCAGGCGGTCGATGGCGCGGCGGTCATAAAACAGTCCGTCGACCAGGCGCTGCAGGTCGCCGAATTCCTCGGCCTGGAACGATCCGTACTCCATAGTGCCTCCTTGGGCGCCCCACACCGGCATGCGCGGCGATGTCGTAATTCATTGCGATGGACTTAATCTATCACGGCTTCATACCGTTGCGGCAGTGGCGGTCTATACTTAGACGAACTGCAACGTCCCGCTTCGCGAAAGGTCGCACCCATGCAGACGATCTACCAGAAGATGGAAACCACCGAACTCGATGCCGCCATCGAGGCGCTCAAAGCCGAGGTCGCCGAGGTCAAGGCCAAGGGCCTGGCGCTCGACATGGCCCGCGGCAAGCCGTCGCCCTCCCAGGTGGACATCTCTCGACCCATGCTCGATATCCTCAATGCCGATGCCGATCTGCACGACGGCAACGTTGACTGCTCCAACTACGGTTGCTTTGAGGGCATTCCCTCGGCACGCAAGCTGGCGGGGGAGTTCCTGGGTTGCCCCGCCGAGCAGACGCTCGTACTGGGTTCGTCGAGCCTGCTGATCGAGCACGATATCGCCGGCATGTTCTGGCGCTGCGGCTCGTGCGGCAGCGAGCCTTGGGAGGCTTATGAGACCGCGCATAACGGCAAGAAGGTCAAGTTCCTGTGCCCTGTTCCCGGCTACGACCGCCACTTTGGCATCACTGCCGACTTGGGTATCGAGAATGTCCCCGTCGCGATGACCGACAACGGCCCCGACATGGACGAGATCGAGCGCTTGGTTGCCGCCGACGACTCCATTAAGGGCATCTGGTGCGTGCCCAAGTATTCCAACCCCACGGGCATCACCTTTAGCGAGGACACCGTGCGTCGCCTGGTCGAGATGCCCACGGCCGCGCCCGATTTCCGCATCTTCTGGGACAACGCCTACTGCGTGCACGACCTGTACGACGAGACCGACGAGCTCGCCAACATCTTTGACCTCGCTCGCGCGGCGGGCACCGAGGACCGCGTGGTGGCCTTTGCCTCGACGTCCAAGATCACCTTCCCGGGCGCCGGCATCGGCTTTATCGGTGCGAGCCCCGCGGTTATCGCGGAGTTCTCCAAGCGCCTGAAGGCCGGCCTTATCAGCGCCGACAAGCTTAACCAGCTGCGCCACGTACGCTTCCTTCCCACCATCGAGGCGGTCAAGGAGCACATGAAAAAGCATGCCGAGTTCCTGCGTCCGCGCTTTGAGGCCGTCGAGCGCAAGCTCACCGAGGGCTTGGGCGACACAGACTGTGCCACCTGGACGCACCCCCGCGGCGGCTACTTTGTAAGCTTCGATGGTCCCGAGGGCTCGGCCCAGAAGGTCGCCGCGCTTTGCGCCGACCTGGGCGTCAAGCTCACGCCGGCCGGTGCTACCTGGCCCTATGGCAAGGACCCGCGCGACACCAACATCCGCATCGCGCCGAGCTATCCCACGGTCGAGGACCTGGAGGCCGCGCTCGATGTGCTGGTGCTGGCTGTGAAGCTCGTCGCTGCCGAGCTTGCGCGTGCCGAGCGCGCCTAACGCGCGGCTTCCCGTACTATCCGCACTTTCGATACGTAAAGGAGCGTATACATGGATTTGGGTATTTCCACCAACCCCACGCCAGAGCTCTACACCATTAAGGTAACCGGCGAGATTGATATCTCCAATGCCGATAGTCTGCGCAACGCCATCGACTTGGCGCTCGAGCAGCCCACCGAGGCCGTTGAGCTCGACTTTGCCCAGGTGAGCTACATTGATTCGACGGGCATTGGCGTGCTCGTGGGCGCCGCGCACCACGCGGTCGACCACGGCAAGCGCTTTAGCTGCACCAATGTGCAGCCCCCGGTGATGCGCGTGGTTCAGCTGCTGGGCGTCGACCAGGAGATCTCGATCACGGCGGCATAAGCCCTGCCCCAAAAGGGGCGTGCCGTTTGGCATATGTTTGTGATGCGCTCGGACGTTTTGGCGTCCGGGCGCTATACTTGACCGAATGAATAGACGAGTTCCGGCCGAATGGCGCGGTGCGGGCTCGACTCACATCGAGCCTTGGAGGTATGTGTGTTTGGTATTGGAGAGGGTGAGCTCGCGATCATCGTGGTCTTCGGCTTTTTGCTGTTTGGCCCGGATAAGCTCCCACAGATGGGCCGCACGATTGGCCGTGCCATCCGTCAGTTCCGCGAGACGCAGGAAAAGATGACGGCCGTTGTTCAGTCCGAGATTATCGATCCGGTAAGTGAGGCCGCTTCGGCACCGGTCAAGCCCAAGAAGACTGCCGTCGATGACGATTCCGATGCGGACGAGGATGCCGCCGAGGCGGCAGCGCCCGCCAAGAAGGAGACCTTTGCCGAGCGTCGCGCCCGTCTTGCTGCCGAGAAGGCCGCGAGTGAGGCTGCCGCCGAGGGCGAGGGTGCTGCTGAGGAGGCCGAGGGTGCCGAGCCTGCCGCTGCCGCCGAGCCTGTCGTCGAGCCCGAGCCTGCTGCAGAACCGGAGCCCGAGCCCGAGCCGGTAGAGCCCACGACGGCCGACCTCTACGCCCGTCGTCCCCGCAAGCGCAAGGCCGTCGTCGACCAGCTCGCCCGCGAGCTCGAGGCCGAGGACGACGCCGCTGCCGCCGACGCCTCGAAGGGAGGCGATGAGTAATGCCTATCGGACCTGCGCGCATGCCGCTCTTCGATCACCTGGGAGAGCTCCGTCGCCGCCTGACTATCGTGGTCGTGTCGGTGTTTGCCGCCGCCATCGTGCTGTATTTCGCCACGCCCGTGGTGCTCGACATCTTGGAAGACCCCATCCGCTCCTTTGTGCCGGACGGTAAGTTCTACATCACCACCACGCTCGGCGGCTTTGGCCTGCGCTTCTCGCTGGCCATCAAGATGGCCGTGGTCATGTGCACGCCCATGATCATCTGGCAGATTCTGGCATTTTTCCTGCCGGCACTTCGCCCCAACGAGCGCAAGTGGGTCGTGCCCACGGTGCTCGCCTCGACGGTGCTGTTCTTCCTGGGTGCCATCTTCTGCTACTTCATCATCATCCCGGCGGGCTTTGAGTGGCTCATCGGCGAGACCTCGGCCGTCGCTACGGCGTTGCCCGACCTGGAGAACTACGTCAACATGGAGCTGCTCTTTATGATCGGCTTTGGCGTGGCGTTTGAGCTGCCGCTCATCATCTTCTACCTGTCCGTCTTCCACATCGTGTCCTACGCGGCCTTCCGCGGCGCCTGGCGCTACGTGTACGTGGGCCTGCTTGTGGGCTCGGCTGTGATTACGCCCGACGGCTCGCCCGTTACGCTGGGCCTCATGTATGGTGCCCTGCTCTCGCTCTACGAGATTTCGCTCGCCATTGCCCGCGTGGTCATTACCGCGCGCGAGGGCAAGGAGGGCTTGTTTGTGAGCCGTCTGGACCTGTTCTCGGACGATGAGGACGACGAGGAGTAAATCGGTATGCACGAGGTTGGCATTGTCAACGGCATACTCGATACAGTGATTCGCGCGGCGCGTGGGGCGGGGGCCTCGCGCGCCGTTTTGGTAACGCTGCGTATCGGGGATATGACCGAAGTTGTGCGCGAGGCGCTCGACTTTGCGTGGGAGACATTTCGCGATGAGGACCCGCTCACGCGAGGCTGCGAGCTTGCCGTGGAGGAAGTCCATCCACAAAGCGAGTGTCTGGACTGCGGGGAGGTCTTTGAGCACGATCGCTTCCATTGCCGCTGTCCCCAATGTGGCGGCGCCAACGTGCGTCTGCTGCACGGCCGCGAGCTCGACATCGCAAGTATCGAAATTGAAACCCCCGACGATTAGCCCGCTAGCCATCTGGTGATGGGGTATAAAGGGGCCAAAGTAAGGAGTGCCGAGTATGGCCGAGAAAACGATTGATATCGCGTCGCCGATTCTGTCGCGCAACGAGCGCCTGGCAGATCAGTTGCGTCAGCGATTTAAAGAGACAAACACCTATGTGATCAACGTCTTGTCGAGCCCCGGTTCGGGCAAGACCACCACGATCCTGGGCACCAACGAGCGCCTGCGCGATAAGGCCGGTCTGCGTTGTGCCGTCATCGAGGGCGATATCGCCTCGGATGTCGACGCCATCACCATGAAGGAAGCCGGCATGCCCGCCATCCAGATCAACACGGGCGGCCTGTGCCATCTCGAGGGCAACATGATCATGGAGGCCGTTGACGCGTTCGACCAAGCGGTGGGCCTTCAAAACATCGATGTCATCTTTATCGAAAACGTGGGCAACCTGGTCTGTCCGGTCGACTTTGACCTGGGCGAGAACCTGTCCATCATGATTCTCTCGGTGCCCGAGGGTGACGACAAGCCCGTCAAGTACCCGGGCATCTTCCAGCACGCCGGCGCGCAGCTGCTCAACAAGGTCGACGTGGCCCCGGCTTTCGATTTTGACATGGATAGGTATACTAAGACACTCGATGACCTCAATCCGCAGGCGCCGCGGTTTGCCGTGAGCGCGCGCAAGGGCGAGGGCATGGATGCCTGGTGCGATTGGCTCATCGGGCAGATTGAGCAAGCAAGGGCGTAAGTCGGCCGCCATACGGGCGGGCGTAGCCGCAGAGATACGAGATAGGAGCCTCTTTTGAAGCTCATCATCGCCGAGAAAAACGACGCCGCGCGTCAGATTGCCGAGCGTCTGTCCACGGGCAAGCCCAAAAAGGACAAGGTGTACAACACCGCCATCTACCGTTTTGAGTGGAAGGGCGAGGAGTGTGTGACGATTGGCCTTGCCGGTCACATCCTTGCGCCCGATTTTTGCGACAGCGTGCTGTTCGATAAAAAGCTGGGCTGGTATTCGGTCACCGAGGACGGTGAGATACTGCCGGCCGACATGCCCGATGGCCTGGCTCGTCCGCCTTACGACACCAAGCGTAAGCCGTTCCTTGCCGATGGCATTTCTATCAAGGGCTGGAAGCTCGAGAGCCTGCCTTACCTCACCTGGGCGCCTGTCATTAAGCTGCCGGCCGAGAAGGAGCTCATTCGTTCGCTCAAGAACCTCGCTAAAAAGTCCGACAGCGTCATTATCGCCACGGACTTCGATCGCGAGGGCGAGCTGATCGGTTCGGACGCCCTCAACAAGGTGCGCGAGGTTGCGCCCGACTTGCCGGCCGCCCGCGCCCAGTATTCTTCGTTTACCAAGGCCGAGATTACGCAGGCCTTTGATAATCTCGTCTCGCTCGACCAGAACTTGGCCGACGCCGGCGAGAGCCGTCAGCACATCGACCTCATTTGGGGCGCGGTGCTCACGCGCTACCTGACGCTCGCCAAGTTTGGCGGCTTTGGCAATGTGCGTTCCGCCGGCCGCGTGCAGACGCCGACGCTCGCCCTGGTGGTTGAGCGCGAGCGCGAGCGCATGGCGTTTGTGCCCGAGGATTATTGGCAGATCCGCGGCATGGGCGCCGCGCAGGGTGCTGCCGAGGACGACCGCTTTAAGATTGCGCACAAGACGGCACGCTTTACCGACAAGGATGCTGCTGAGACGGCGTACGGCCATGTTGACGGCGTCGCGACGGCAACCGTCGCCGCGGTGACCAAGCGTTCGCGCAAGCAGCAGCCGCCCACGCCGTTTGCGACCACCTCGCTGCAGGCTGCCGCCGCGGCCGAGGGCATCTCGCCTGCGCGTACCATGCGCATCGCCGAGTCCCTCTACATGGCCGGTCTCATCAGCTACCCGCGTGTCGACAATACCGTGTACCCTGCGACGCTCGATCTGGGCGCCGTGGTGAGCGACCTGGCAAAGATCAACCCGGCGCTGGCGCCCGTGTGCAAAAAGGTGCTCGCCGGTCCCATGAAGCCCACGCGCGGCAAAGTCGAGACTACCGACCACCCGCCTATCTATCCTACGGGCGAGGGCGACCCGTCCGCGCTCGACGGTGGTCAGCGCAAGCTCTACGACCTCATCGCCCGCCGCTTCCTGGCGACGCTTATGGGTCCCGCGACCATCGAGAACACCAAGCTCGAGCTCGACGTGAACGGCGAGCCGTTCGTGGCTTCGGGCGATGTGCTCGTGACCCCGGGTTTCCGCGAGGCGTACCCGTACGGACTCAAACGCGACGAGCAGATGCCGCCGCTGGAGCAGGGCGACACGGTCGATGTGTTCGACATTAAGCTCGAGGCCAAGCAGACCGAGCCGCCCGCGCGCTACAGCCAGGGCAAGCTCGTGCAGGAGATGGAGAAGCGCGGCCTGGGTACCAAGTCCACGCGCGCGAGCATCATCGAGCGCCTGTACGCCGTGCGCTACCTCAAAAACGATCCCGTGGAGCCGAGCCAGCTGGGTATCGCCATCATCGATGCACTGTCGCAGTTTGCCCCGCGCATCACGAGTCCCGATATGACCAGTGAGCTCGACGGCGACATGACCCGCGTGGAGCGCGGCGAGGATACCGAAGAGCATGTCGTGACGCACTCGCGCGCGCTGCTGGCCGGCGTGCTCGACGAGCTGCTCAAGCACACGCAGGAGCTGGGTGACGCCATCAGCGACGCCGTTACGGCCGATGCGCGCGTGGGCGCCTGCCCCAAGTGCGGCAAGGACTTGGTTATGAAAACGAGCGCCAAGACCCGCGGCAGCTTTATCGGCTGCATGGGCTGGCCCGACTGCGATGTGACCTATCCGGTGCCGAGCGGCGTCAAGGTGAGCCCGCTCGAGGGCGAGGCCGCTGTGTGCCCCGAATGCGGTGCGCCGCGCATTAAGTGCCAGCCGTTCCGCCAGAAGGCTTTCGAGATCTGCGTGAACCCCACATGCCCCACTAACTACGAGCCCGACCTTAAGGTGGGCGAGTGTAAGGTGTGTGCCGAGGCCGGACGCCATGGCGATCTGATTGCGCACAAGAGCGAGAAGAGCGGCAAGCGCTTTATCCGCTGCACCAACTATGACGATTGCGGCGTGAGCTATCCGCTGCCGGCGCGTGGCAAACTCGAGGCGACGGGTGAGACCTGTCCCGAGTGCGGCGCCCCCATCGTGGTGGTCAACACGGCGCGCGGTCCGTGGCGTATCTGCGTCAACATGGACTGCCCGACCAAGGAGAAGAAGCCCGCCCGTGGCCGCAAGACTGCGACCAAGGCGACCACGGCGAAGAAAACCACGGCAGCAAAGAAGACTTCGACCGCCAAGAAGTCGACTGCCAAGAGGACTGCCGCGAAAAAGACGACCACCAAGAAGGCGGCCGCCGACAAGTAGCGGCGCAGCCGAAACATAGCCCAAAACAAAAACGAGCGAGGGTCCCATGATCCTCGCTCGTTTTTTGACCGGCAGTTGGGGACGTTCCTTTTTCTGCCGGCAGTTTAGGAACGTCCCTAACTGCCGGCTCGGAAACGACAAGGCGTTAGTTCACTTCGACGGGTTTGGCGCCGGGATAGCGCTCCTCAAAGTCTAGGCGGTACTTATTGTCATTGGTGCCCGCCACGTTGTCGCGCGACAGCGGCGCCACGATCTCATTCTTATGGTCCGCGGGCTTTGCGTACTTTAAGCTGATCTCCCAGGCATCGCAGATCGCATCGATGCGGTTGTCCAGGTCGTCATACAGGGCAACGATGTCTTTCCAAGAGCTGTAGTTCTTGGAGCTCATGGGGACGTCCAGGTCCTCGACAATATCGTAATACTGCTCGATGGTGTCCTCCGTGCGCTCGGCGACGTCAGCGAGATTTTGACGGGTGGTACGATCCTCTTCCAGATAGCTGCCATTAAACGTCTCTGCGCAGGCACGGACCTGGCTATCGAGATCTTCCAGCAGGTCGTAGTATTCACTCAGGCGACGGTAGAGGTTCTGTTCGGAGAGGCTTGCTTCGCCGCCATCCTCGTCGTCATCGTCATCATCGTCGTACAGGCTGTTGGGATTGCCGAGAGGCTTTAGATCATCGTCGTCGACGTCATGGTGCAGCTTAGCTACCTCGGCAGTCGTCTGCGTGGCAGCGTTGTCGAAAGGCTTGATCACAAAGAAAATGACCAGGGCGATGATGATTGCCACCAGCACAACGATAACGGCGATAAGCGCCCTGGTGGCGCTCTTTTTTGCGGCGGGGGCCTGCGGTGAATCAGACGCGTACGCAGACGCCGGTTGCTGTTGGGCCGGGGTGCCCGCGACGGGTATGCGCTGCGTCGTCTCGACCGCTGCGGGTTCGGCAGCGGGGTCGGGGCGATAGGCGAGGGAGTCGTCCGGTTTGGTTTGTGGCGTATCGAGGGAGCCGGTCTGCTCAAACGCGGGTTGGCCATTGCTTGCAGTTGTTTGCTCAACGGGTGCACCGCATGAGGTGCAGAACTTGGCATCGTCTGCAAGAAGCTTGCCGCACGAGGCGCAATACCGAGACATTGCCGCTCCTTTCGTCACATTTCAAATCAATACGACGATTATACCCACCGCCCAAAAAAGCCGGTGGTTAGGGACGTTCCTTTTCGGACGGCACTTTAGGAACGTCCCTAACTGTCGCCTGGTCATTCAAGAGCGTCCCCAATGGCTAGGCGGGATTTGGGACGCGCCGAGCACTGGGGTATCATGGCTTGGTTGATATATCTGCATTTACGCGCCTTGTAGGAAGGGGCTGCGCCCATGGCTTTTGAGCCCGCTCAACATAGCTTTATCACGCTCGAGGGCGTCGATGGCGCCGGCAAGTCCACGCAGGCGCGCCTGCTGGCCCGCGCGCTTGACCATGCCGGTTACCAGGTTGTGACCCTGCGCGAGCCAGGTGGCACCGCCATCAGCGAAAAGATTCGTGCTCTGCTGCTCGACCCCGCCAACACGGCAATGGGCGATAC